>Ga0302200_10000137_pt1 | contig 72873 bp, 57 predicted proteins | sample II_Bog_N3_1_FD_194585 | JGI IMG/M metagenome (GOLD analysis project Ga0302200, IMG submission 194585) | Peat permafrost microbial communities from Stordalen Mire near Abisko, Sweden - II_Bog_N3_1 | ecosystem: Environmental > Terrestrial > Soil > Wetlands > Peat | place: Sweden: Abisko...
ACTTTCAATTGAATGGGTAGGGTTTATTCAAGAATTTTGTCGCACCTCTGTTTTTGTCTAGTTTTAATGGATATTATTGGTTAATCAACAGGCGTGTCATTTTAATATATATTTTTGTACTTTTCTTACAAATTATATGATAGCAGGTGCAATCTGTTAAAGCAACGCCACATAGTATTCGTTCTATATATTTGTAAAAATGCTTTATATAGTCTATTATGGACTTCATGGGAAATTTCACAAAATGAACTGTTCAGGCGGCTAAGTAATGATTGAGGTGTTTTATGAAAAAATTTACAGTATATAAAATAGAAAAAGAACAGGATGGTTTTGTGCTGGAAACGTATTTGAAACAGACTTTACAGTATTCCGGTAGAAAAATTCAAAAACTAACCAGAAAAAAAGGCATTTTCTTAAATGGAAAAGTAGTTTTTTTGCAAAAGAAAGTAAACTTTGGTGATACGCTGCGAATTCTGAATTTCGAAGATGCTGCTTATGGAGTTGAGCCCGAAGCGGGAAATATTGAGATACTTTATGAAGATGAATATATGCTGGTGCTGAATAAACCAGCACGGCAGCTAGTACATCCTACAGGGCAAACAACCAGCGGAACCTTGGCTAATTATTTAGCCTATGAGTTGCAAACACGTAATATTGTGACGACAATTCGTCCGGTACACAGGTTGGATAGAGAAACTTCTGGTTGTATTATTTTTGCCAAAGATTCTCGCAGCCAATTTATACTGGAGCAGCAATTAAAGGAAAAAAGCTTGAACCGAACCTATTGGGCATTGGTCAGTGGCAATGTTTCTCCCTCTGAGGGTACGATTGATGCACCTATTGGAGCGCACCCTAGCAAACCGAATCGACGTGCGATTGATAAGCAAGGGGAGCCGGCGATTACGCAGTATCGAACGGTAGCTCATTATACGGATACGTCTTTGGTGGAACTCCACTTAGAGACGGGGAGGACGCATCAGATTCGGTTGCATTTAGCCCATCTTGGTTATCCAATTCTTGGCGACGGCATGTATGGAGTACGTTTTTCTGGAATGCTAAGGCAGGCTTTACATGCAACGTGTATTACGTTTCAGCGGTTGCAGGACCATAGCGAAATCACGGTGCAGGCTCCACTTCCGCAGGATTTTGTAAATGCCATGGAGGTTTGCAAAAAAAAAGAAAAGACGATACTTCCCAATCGGTAAGCATCGCCTTGTGAAGATTTATTTGCTATTTAGACAGTACGACCATTCTTTTGTATAAACCCAAATGCTTCGATAAATTAGACTTGTAATAACGAAGACTGGGATGGTAGCACCTAAGATGAATTGCATATCTATAAATTGATAATACAAATAGATTCCCAGCAGCCAAACTGCTAAAGCACGCCAGTTCATAAGCAATTCAGGACGTAAATGGCGGTTTTTGATCAGGAAATATTCGGTAAGTAAGATCGCGAATAATGGTGCAAAAACGGAACCAAGGGCGATGAGAAAATTTTCGTATTGTTCAATATCAACGAATAAAGCGGTAAGTGTGCCGATTATGGTCATGATCAAAGCAACGTGTTTTTCATTGAGCTTGGGGAAAATATTAGCAAAACTAACTCCCGCTGAATAGGCATCGAGAAAAGTTGTCGTTAGGGTTGCCAAAACAACGATACCTAAGGCGGATAGTCCTAAATTTGCGGCCAGCATCATCGTGGATGGTTCTGGATCACCAGCAATAATGGCAGCGCCAAGTCCGATGATATACATCCAGCAGCTGCCAACAAAATATCCTATCCCGCTGCCGAAGGCGGCACTTTTTTTATCCTTTGCAAAACGGGTATAATCCGCAATTAATGGCAGCCAGGAAAGCGGCATGATTACGCTGAGTTCTAATGCTTCACCAAATGACATGCCACCACCTAGTGGTGGCGTACTGAGGACGCTTGTATCTTTGAATACAACATGGCTTAAGACAACCGTGATGCCAAATAGAAGAAAAACAGCGACCATATTGGCTTTTTTTAAACCTCCATCACGTCCAAGGGCAATCCAAAGCAGAACTAATCCCCCCATTATCAGGCTCCAGAGCGATTGTTGATCGAATCCCCATAATACTTTGCTGATTTCATTTGCGGATCGGGAAGCGGCAAGAATCATGACCGCTGTCCAGCCGACGAGTTGTAAGACATTCAATATGGAAAAAATATAAGAACCATAAAGACCGAACGAGATGCGTGTTGAGACAATCGCAGGAATCCGTTCCTCAGTACCGATTATGCCACCTGCTATTAAGATGATTGTGCCTACGATATGTCCCAGCACGATAGCGGTTACGCCCGTTTGAAAACCAAGTGGTGCTAATAAGCCGCCAGTCAATATCTCAGCAATTGAAACTGCGGCGCCAAACCATAAAAACAAATAATGATTAAAGCCCAGGGGTGTGTTTTTGTCGTGTATCATTTTTAATCTACTCCTTGTAATAAAACTTATACAAATAAAAGCGCACCCCGCAGGATGCGCTTTTGCAAAACACAAAAACCATGTAACATCCCTCCGCTGGCATTATCCAGATCAGGTTAAAGGGTCATAGATTTCATCAGATCTATATCTCAGCCAGCTTTTCCAGCTCCCCTAGTGACTTTTTTTTATTTAACTCATCGTATCATATTTGTCTGTTGTTTACAACTATAGCTCTCTTTTGCACAATGAGCCTATACAAATTTTTAAGTTGCTATATGCAGTGTGTGTTGTACCATCTTTCTTTTAAGAAAGGTACAGGGAAGCGAGGCTGTCATGTCGAATAATTTCTTACATTGGTATTGTTTGCTGCTGTTGTTGGTTTAATTATTGCAATGTTCCGGTAAATTTGATGGGCTTATATTTCAAATAAATCATGGGAGAAAGGAGTCAGGTCGATGAATACACTTTTATGGAAAGCATTCTTTATAAAATCGCCTATTCCTTATTTGGTGCAGGAGCTTTTGCGTGATGCAAAAGGTCAGGTACAGGATGTAAGAATTTTAGGCATAAATCAAGCTTTTTCCCAAAATTCCGGGTTGAAGATTGCCGATGTAAAAAATAAACTACTGACGCATCTATATACAATGAATACAAAACAAATTCAGCCGTGGCTGGAACTTTGTGGTGAGGCTGTTTTACGCAATAAAATTTTGCGTTCGGAGATGGCGGTTGGTTTTTCGCCAACATTACAGAATGTTATTATTGTACCGTTGATTAAGGATACTTGTGCGATGATTCTGTTAAAACAGGAACAGACAATGTTTGCAACAATGCGAAGTGCGGCAGATTTAACACACATCAATGAAAAATTGGCACAAGCAAATGATAAACTTAAACTGCTGGCGATTACGGATGAATTGACGGGTTTATACAATCGTTGCTTTTTTGAGCAAAAAATAGATTGTGAGATGAACTATGCAGATCTTCATAAAGAAAAATTTTCGATGATTAGTTTTGACATTGATCATTTTAAAGATATAAATGATACTTGGGGACATCCGGTTGGCGATGACGTTTTGAAACAGGTTGCTAAAATTGCGAAGGCAGCGATTCCAGATACGGCGATGTTGATTCGGTTTGGCGGCGATGAATTTATTGTCTTAATGCCGCATACGTCAACGCAGGAGGCGGCTGAAACGGCTGAACAAATCCGTGCTGCGATTGAAGGTGAGCCAGTTCATAGCATTGGGTGTATTACGGCAAGCTTTGGCGTTGCGGAACGAAAGGCAAGAGAATCTTTTAAATTCTGGTATAAAAGGGTCGATGAAGCTTTATATCGTGCCAAAGATCTAGGCCGGAACCAAGTAGCTCATTCAAGTGAAAATTCACAGCCGATTGCATCGGTGCATATTGCATGGATACAGGATTGGGAATGCGGTAATCCAGAAATTGATATGCAGCATAAAAAATTGCTGGAAATATCACAAGGGCTTATGACGATGACTCTGCTTACAAAACTCGAGTCGTCAAATATTTTACAGCAATTGGACCGGTTAGTTGAACATATCATCTATCATTTTGCCTGTGAAGAGCATCTTTTAGAAAAAATGTCATATCAAAAGGTGCAGGAGCATGCCTTGGTGCATAAGAATCTTGTGAAAAAAGTTTTGGAAGTTAAGGAACATTATAGTCAGGGCGATATTAAAGCATCTGCATTTTTTTCTTTTGTGGTCGATGATGTAGTTCTTGGTCATTTATTACAGGAGGATATTAAATTTTTTCCATACATTCAGATGCAAAGCAAAAAAACTTAAAAAAATCAAGTATATTCTGAATGATTTGCACGTTACTTTTCTTGAAAAAATAGAAGAAGAGCGTATAATAAAAATAGATGTTTTATAGATATTAAAGGAGTGTTTTTTTTGAAGAGTGATGGTATCAAAATTATTCTCGTGTGTCTATCTATATTATTTCTCAATATTATATAGGGTCAAACTTGGCATATTGTATGTTTTACTGTATTCAGTTTGCTGCTGGCGAAGCTTTATCTTCCCCTCAAGTTGACTCGGATTTTTATAATACAAGGGTTGTGGGGTAATATCCATAAAGACCTTGTATTTTTTTATATGTAATATGAAAATAAATAGAAGGAATACTCCGACGAATCTTGAAATATTAATATCATTATGCTTTATTTTTTTTAGTTTACATGCTGAGAAAGGAGACTCCAGTATATAACGAGAGAGGACGCGGTTTTATGGCGGAAAATGCAATAAATGAAGCAGTTATCAAGATCAAAGTAATTGGTGTCGGCGGTGGTGGAAATAGTGTTTTACAAAGAATCGCCCAAGAACAATTATTGAATATAGAATTGATTGGTATAAATACGGATGCGAAACAATTAGAAAAATTAAAAGCATTTAATATAAAAACTCTGCAGATTGGTGCTTCCTTAACGAAAGGTCTCGGCACTGGGGCGAAACATGAATTGGGTGAGATAGCTGCACAAAAAAATGAAGAGCAGATCAAAGAACTATTTAATGGAGCTGATTTGATTTTCATTACAGCTGGTATGGGCGGTGGAACAGGTACGGGTGCTGCGCCAGTTATTGCAGCGATTGCTAAAAAAATGGGTGCGTTGACGATTGGTGTCGTGACTATGCCATTTTCGTTTGAAGGGTCACGTAAGAAAAAAATTGCGCAGGTTGGTATAGAAAAATTGCAGGAACATATCGATGCCTTAATTTCTGTAAAAAATGATAATTTATTAAAACTGACTGGCAGTCAAAAATTATCATTAATCGATGCATTTGCCGCAGCGGATAGTATCCTCAAACAGGCCATTCGTTGCATTGTGGAATTAATTATGACAATCGGCGTCATCAATGTGGATTTTGCTGACGTGAAGTCAATTTTTCAGCAAAGTACGAGTCCGGATGCACTGATTGGTATCGGCGAGGGGGATGCCAGTCCAATTATAGCGGTGCAGCAGGCTATTTCGAGTCCACTTATTGAAAGGTCCTTAGAGGGCGCGCGCGGTATCATTTTGAATGTCAGTGGCGGTACTGATTTGAGCTTGTATGAAGTGAATGAGGCAACACAATATATTTATGCCCATACGCACCCGGATGTGAATATTATTTTTGGTACAGTCATTGATGATACTCTAGGTGATACGGTTCGAGCCACAATTATCGCAACGGATTTTGTGAGTGGTGTTAAAGAGCTGGGCAATCCTGTCGAAATGTTTGTACATAAAGCTGAAACACTGGATGTGCCCAAATTTGTTTCAACGGATCTAGCTGAGAAGATCCCGATTTTTCATCGCTCTAAAACCTAGCAGTGCGGAGGTTCTTATCATATGTAGCAAAAAGCATATTCATTCAGTTTGTTTTCGTGAATGGATATGCTTTTTGCTTATGGTTGCAGAGAACGTCTATTCATATTAGAATATATAGAACGAATTAAAAAACATCGCTTCAGAGGGTTGATGATGTATAAGGTATTGATTCGTTATATAGATAAATGATTAAGTTGAAAAATAGAGGAGATTCATTTTATGTTACATAGATTTTCGCGCACAGAACTTTTGCTGGGGGTAACTGGTTTAGAAAAATTGAACCATAGCAAAGTTGCAGTATTTGGTATTGGCGGTGTTGGTTCTTTTGTTGTTGAGGGGCTTGCCCGCAGTGGTGTTGGTAAGTTAGTTCTGATTGATGATGACGCGATTTGTTTAACAAATATCAATCGGCAGATTCATGCGACAAGCAAAACGGTTGGTCGCCCTAAGGTTGACGTCATGAAGGAACGGATATTGGATATTAACCCACAAGTTGAGGTTACTACGATTCAAAAATTTTATCTACCGGAAAATGCCAAAGAATTTATTATGGATGATTATGACTATATTGTTGATGCGATTGATACTGTAACAGGCAAAATTGATTTAGTGGTGAAAGCACAAGAAAAAAATATTCCTATTATTAGCAGCATGGGGGCAGGAAATAAATTGGACCCCACGGCTTTTCAGGTTTCTGATATTTATAAAACAAGTGTCTGTCCGCTGGCTAAGGTGATGCGTAAAGAATTAAAAGCCCGCCATATAAAATCATTGAAAGTTGTATATTCAAAAGAACAGCCAATTAAACCGGTTATACAGGGCGGTTGTGGCAAAGAATGTATCTGTCCGCCGGGCAGTGCGCGAAATTGCGATGCACGCCGGTCCGTTCCCGGTAGTATCTCTTTTGTACCATCGGTTGTAGGACTCATTATTGCCGGTGAAGTGATTAAAGATTTGATTGTAGAATAAAAAACATGGTGGGACTGACAAATACGGTTCATACTTTTACGCCAAGGCGCAAAGATTTTGTATAATAAAATTTCAAATTTCGCTGTAACAAAAAGAAGCTGCATATTTATTATATGTCAGCTTCTTTTTTTGTTAGGCTTATTGTGTGAAAAACTTTCTCGTTCAACGAGTAATGAAGGGAAAACGGTTTTTGATGGGGCAGCCGCAAAATCACCATTAAGAATTTGTGCTAGAATCGTAACAGCCGCTGGACACAGTACATCAAGCCGATTATCGATACTTGTGAGTGAAGGTGTAGAGCATTCAGCTAGAATTGAATTATTGAAGCCAACTACTGGTAAAATAATTCCACGAGCCGATAGAGCTTTTTGTGCACCAACAGCAAGTAAATCTTCCGAAGCGACAATGGCAGAAAGTTCGATTCCACTGTCTAGGAGCTTCGCTGTAATGGCTTCTGCTGCTTCGAGTGTTCGCGGTATCTTTTGGATCAAGTGTGATGTTTTGTTTAAATTATACTGTTGGATCCCGGCTTTGTAACCAGCCAATTTTTGCTGTCCACTATAAGATAGCGAATCGTACAGATATAAAATATCATTACAGTTTCGTTTTGCCAAAAGCTCGATAGCTTTTTGCATGCCTTCTTTTTCATTACATAGGACGCAATAAATATTTGGTACATCCAAGAGACTATTGATTGTAATAATTGGAATTTGTTTCGCGATTTTTTCAATATGCGAATTATCTTGCTCTTCACGAAATGGCGAGCCGATTAGAATAATGGCATCGACATGTTTATCGAGAAACAATTGCAAATATTTCTTTTTGTCTGATAATTCATTGCCAGTACAACCTAAAATAACATCAAGTCCGCGTTTTCTAAGATCATGTTCAACTAAAGACACGGCTTTGGCAAAAAATGCATCGGATACATCGGTGCAGAGGATACCAATCATTTTCATCGAGTTTAGTCCAAGTCCACGGGCAAATGGGTTTGGCTTATAGTTGTGTTCGTTCATTGCTGCTAAGACTTTTTCACGTGTTTTAGGACTGACTTTATTGCTGCCGTTTAAAACGCGTGAAACCGTAGCAATAGAAACGGCACAGGATTTTGCTATATCATAAATAGTCATAAGTCACCTCGGATTTTAGTATATATTTAAGTATACCGAATTTTTATACAATAGCAATAGAAAATGTAAGATTCTTGTTCGCGCTTACATAAAGTAGATAAATTTTATGAAAATTATGCTGAATAGTCAATGGGCACTAAGCTTTCTAGGAAAGAAAGCGGTATCATAAATTTTATAAAAGAATGTGAAAATGAAAACTTGTTAAATCAATACAAATTATGTTGACATATATACCACAAATGCTAAAATGAATTGTAAGCAATTACAAACAAGAAATAAACATATATTTTACATAAATATTCATTATCATACTTCGTGTTTTATATAAGACTTAACAATGACAGAATATTTTGCGATAAAGCAATTTTGTTGTATTATTTATGATGGCTTCAAACCTTATAAAATAAAAGATCCAAATTTAACTTAGTAAGGAGTCGATTGACTATGAAAAGTTCTGATGATTTTCGGCAACAGTTTCAAGAGCCTTCGGCAATACTATCGCTCATGGGACTCACATTTGGTTCAAGTATTATTTTGATGGCAAAAAGACGTTTGTTCGTAAAGCAATTGAAACAATGTACCATTGGGCGAGTGGGAATTTGTCGGCAGAAAATATGTTTGGTTTTTGCTAATATTCGATTGTTGAAGTAAGGAAGGCAACGTGTAGACACAGGTATATCAGTTTTTTTAGGGGGGATGTATTTATGAAAAAGATGATTCGTATTCATGACAAAGATAATGTTGCTGTAGCTTTACAGGCAGTAGAACAAGGTGAAAAAATCGAGGTAGATGGTTTTTGTGTTACGGCAAAAGAGGCGGTTTTACCGGGTCATAAAATGGCTTTACTGCTGATTGAAGCAGGTTCACCGGTTATCAAATATGGTTCACCAATTGGTTTTGCCAAACAGGATATCGAAGCCGGTCAATGGGTTCATACCCATAATGTGAAATCAGGACTGGGAGAAATTTTAGAGTATCATTATACACCTGAATTTGAAGTGATAAAAAAACAAAAATCACATGAGTTTATGGGTTATAAACGAAAAAACGGCAGTGTTGGTATACGCAATGAAGTTTGGATCGTGCCTACAGTGGGGTGTGTCAATGCGATTGCCAGATGTATTGAAACAGCTGCGCAGCAGGAATTTATGACCGATACAATTGATGGGATTTATGCTTATAGTCATCCGCATGGCTGTTCACAGCTGGGTGATGACCATCATAATACACAAAAGATATTAAGCGGTTTGATTAAACATCCAAATGCTGGCGCGGTGCTTGTTTTGGGTTTAGGGTGTGAAAATAATCAAATTGATTCAATGAAGGACATGTTGGGTGATTATGACGAAACCCGTGTGAAATTCTTGGTCTGTCAGGATCATGAAGATGAAGTTGCAGCCGCACTTTCGCTGATGAAAGAACTTTGTGCATATGCGGCTTCGTTTAGACGTGAATCTTGTAGTGTGGATCAGCTGGTTATTGGTCTTAAATGTGGTGGCTCGGATGGCTTTTCGGGCATTTCGGCAAATCCGCTTGTGGGGCAGTTATCAAATCAGATTATTGCCGAAGGCGGTACGTCTATTTTGACAGAAGTGCCAGAAATGTTTGGTGCAGAAACGCTTTTGATGAATCGCTGCAAAGATCAAGTTGTTTTTGATAAGACCGTGCAATTGATCAATCATTTTAAAGAATATTTTATGCGTTATGGTGAAAAAATCAATGAAAACCCATCGCCGGGAAATAAAAAAGGTGGGATTACGACACTGGAAGACAAATCGCTGGGCTGTGTCCAAAAAGGTGGCAGTGCTGTGATTGAAGATGTCCTTGGCTATGGAGAAACAGTGACCAGCAAGGGACTGAATTTATTGCAGGCGCCAGGAAACGATTTAGTAGCAGCGAATGCTTTGGCTGCATCCGGGGCACATATGGTTCTTTTTACAACTGGTCGCGGAACACCATTTGCCTGTCCGGTACCAACAATTAAAATTTCAAGCAATTCAGCCTTGGCAAATTTTAAAAAGAATTGGATTGATTTTGATGCGGGTGTGCTTTTACAAGGTACAAAAATGGCCGAGGTAGAAGCCGACTTTTTTGAGTTTGTTCTACAGATTGCATCCGGCACAAAGCGGGCTAAATCGGAAGCGCTTGATAAGCATGAACTGGTAATTTTTAAAGATGGTGTAACACTCTGATTCGTTGTTTGGTAGATAAATGGGGAGGCAATAGTAATGCAGTTTGAATGGAATGAAGCGTTGTATGCAAGGATTGACAATAAAGTGGATCAGGCAATGCCAGATTTTAAAGGTAGAACGGTATATTGCATAACGGATGCTAAATACAAAAAGCTTATTCGGAAAATCACGGAAATTTATTTTACACATCCTGATGGTCCCTATCTGGGAACGAAAGCAGAGCTTAAAACCGATCTTGTTTATAATCAGAAAAAGTTAAAAAAACATGCGCATATGATTTCGTATTATGGGGAAGTCATTCAGACTGCTATTGATGAAGCGAGTGCGGCTGGGGGCGGCATTGTCATGGTACCGGATAATGGGCAGGAATGTTATTATACAGGCGCAATTTATCTTCGAAGTAATGTGGAACTGCATATTGCAGAACATGCTGTGTTGAAATTTGTCCGAAATAAAACCAATGAATATTATCCGTTGCGCTATAGTCGTTGGGAAGGCGTCGAATGCATGAACTTTTCACCGTTTATTTATTGTTATGAAGAAGAAAACATTGCAATTACCGGTAAAGGTACTTTGAATGGTGCGGCGGATGAGTTTAATTGGATGCCATGGAAATTTGCTTATTTTGGTCAAACGGATCAACAGATTCAACGGGAACGTCTTTTTGAATTGGGGGAACTAGGTTGTGACACGCAAACAGAACGCATTTTTGATGGGAGTGTTTCAACACTACGACCGCCTTTTATTCAGCCTTATAAATCGAAAAATATATTAATTGAAGATATTAACATAATAAATTCACCATTTTGGGAAATTAATCCCGTATTATGTGAAAATATCAAGGTACGGCATATTTCCATTGCTACAGATTTGTATAATAATGATGGGGTTGATCCTGAATCATGCCGTAATATGATTATTGAAAATTGCTCTTTTCTAACTGGAGATGACTGTATTGCCATCAAATCTGGACGTAATAATGAAGGACGACGGATTGCCGTGCCAACAGAAAATGTTATTATCCGTAATAATCATTTTAGTAATGGTCATGGTGGGATCACGATTGGTAGTGAAATTTCGGGTGGCGTGCATGATGTTTTTGCGCATGATAATTATTTTGACAGCAAGGAACTTGACTATCCTATCCGTTTTAAAACCAATGCAAAACGAGGTGGATGTCTAGAAAATATTTACATAAAAAACAGTGTAGTGAATAAGTCAAAAGTCGCAGTGGTATATGCGGATTTCTTTTATGAAGAAGGTGAAAACGGTACATTTATGCCAAGTTTGAAAAATATTACATTGTCGAATATAAAGACCGCCGCAGGTGGTAGTATCGATGCTAAAAATGCTTTGTACTTAAAAGGTTTTGCGAAGGCCCCAATTGAAAATGTTACGATTGAAGATGCAGTATTGAATGGGGTTGAGAAAAAATCAGTTTTACGTAATGTGAAGGGACTGCGATTTAAAAATGTCTCTATTAATGGACAAAAGCTAGAAGATTCTCTTGTGAATGTTGACAATAGGTCTATTGTTGAGTATTTGTCTTTGTGAAGAGTAGGTAAAATGACTTATATTTATTGAGAAAAATTTATAGCTATATAGAATCAGTTAATAATACTATATAAAACAAGACTATTGTCTTAGGATGATAGTCTTATTTTTGTTCGATTTGAAGCTGTATGACAATTATTTTGATTATATGATTGAATAAAGCCTGGATTTTGTATATTATTTAAAGAGGATCTATTGATTTTATTTGAATGGTTAGAAAAAAATCAGAACATGGATGGAATAAAAATGAAACAGCATATAAAAATTCCGCCTGAAAGCATGATGGGAAAAGGTAAATTCTTATTTGATATTTTAAAAGAAACTTGTGAGGAATATCTTTTCGTTTATGATGCGCAGGCAAATATTACAATGCTTTCACCAAAATTGGTACAAGAGTTTGAGTTACCGGGAGATATTTTGCCGGATATAATCAAGTCATGGTCACTGCTGATTCATCCTGATGATGTAGTGAATTATTTAACGAGTACGCAAGAAATTCTCGAACATAAGACGGATGAATATAAGATGGAATATCGTGTTAAAAACAGACAACATGAATATGTATGGATGCATTGCCATGGTAAAATGATCTGTGATTCATCTGGAGAGTGTGCGCTGTTTGTCGGGGCATTGTCTCGGCTGGTACGGAAAAGTCGGGCAGATATGGTAACTGGACTTTTAAATAAATATCAGTTTGAAATAGATGTCAAAGCAGCCTTAGATGATTGCCGGAATACCGGTGAAAATGGATCAATGGTCATATTTGGTGTTGACAATTTTAAAATCATCAATGAAACGTATAATCGCTTTTTTGGTGATCTGGTGCTGAATCGAATTGGCCGTAAGATTGAAAATATCCTGCCAGCTGGTGTTAAACTTTATAAGTTGGATGGTGATGAGTTTGCGATTATTTATTCGAAAGCCATCAACGTGGATGTTGTGGATTTGTTTCAGTCGTTGCAACGCTATACCAATAGTCAGCATGAGCTTGACAACCGAAAATATCTTTGTACGATTTCGGCTGGTAGTGTGTTTTTTCCGAAAGATGGAAAAAATTATTTATCGTTGCATAAACATGCTGAGGTGGCTTTGGAGTTGGCAAAACAAAGCGGTAAAAACAAGCTGTGCTTTTTTTCAAAAGAAACTTATAATCGTTGGGTTAAGTCGATTGCGCTTCGAGATGAATTAAAAGTGAGTGTTGAAAATGGTTGTAAAGAATTTGAATTGTTTTTCCAACCACAGGTTGATGCGGTTGATCGTACTTTAAAAGGTGCGGAAGCTTTGCTGCGCTGGCATAATAGTCGGGGGAAGATGGTGGCTCCCATGAATTTTATCCCACTTTTGGAAGAGACTAAACTAATTATTCCAGTAGGAAAATGGGTTTTTGAAGAGGCTGTAAAGGTCTGTAAGGAGTGGCAAGCATTGCTTCCCGATATTACGATGAGCATCAATGTATCATATGAGCAGTTAAAGGATGTCACATTCAAGGAATTTGTTCAGGATTGTATGGCTCGGTACAATATAATACCTAAATCGATTACGTTGGAGCTTACGGAGAGCTGTATTGTTTCGGATTGGGAATTTGTGAATCAGGAGTTTGATTTTTTTCGCCAGCAGGGTGTCAATATCGCGATGGATGATTTTGGGACAGGGTATTCATCCCTGAGTTATCTCAAAAATCTATCAACGGATATTGTGAAGATTGATCGTGAATTTGTTAAGAAAATTTTGCAAAATGATTTTGATAAAATGTTGATTGAATATACGGTCAAATTATGTCATAGTGTTGGTATGACCGTTTGTATCGAAGGTGTAGAAGAGAAGGAAGAATATCAGTTATTAATTGATCAGTGCAAGGCCGATACGATTCAGGGCTATTTATTTGGTCGACCGGTACCAAAAGCGGATTTTGTTCAAAAATTTATTATTGATCAAGAAAACTTAAATGTAAAAGTAATTTAGAGGAAGCGAGAATTATGGTAGAGAGAAAAAAAGAAGAGATGTCTGATATTACGTTACTAGGGCAAAAAAATGTGCAATATGGATATGATTATGTGCCAGAAATTCTAGAAACTTTTGACAATAAACACCCAATGAATGATTATTGGGTCAAGTTTAACTGTCCTGAGTTTACAAGCCTTTGTCCAATTACCGGACAGCCGGATTTTGCTACAATTTATATTTCTTATATCCCTGAGAAGAAAATGGTGGAAAGCAAATCACTTAAACTATATTTGGTGAGTTTTCGCAATCATGGAGATTTTCATGAAGATGTCGTGAATATTATTATGAAAGATTTGATTAAACTCATGGACCCACGTTATATTGAGGTGTGGGGGAAATTTTTACCGCGTGGGGGAATTTCTATAGATCCTTATGCGAATTACGGTAAATTGGGAACAAAGTATGAAGCATTAGCCTGGGACCGCTTTAAACAGCATGATTTGATGGGGATGGATCGTGTAGATAATCGTTGAAGTGATTTTTTCTTAAATGCTATGATAGGGACACAACTGTTCATTACATAAGCTCTATAGTATAATATTTCTATAGGAAAATGGAATAATGCTAGGGTTTTCTTGCATCAGATTGCGGGATGTTTAGAGTATGGGAGTTGGAATTTATGAATAACTTGTTGAGAAATGTACTGACTAGACGCAGCATTCATAGTTTTGATACGCGGCAGATCAAAGATGAAGAACTTACAGAAATACTGGAGTCAGGTAAATTGATTTCGACTGCAGTGAAAAATCAACCGTGGCATTTCACCGTGATTCAAAATAAAAGTGTACTCAGTAAAATTAATGCCAAAAATAGTGAAGCTTTTTTGGTCTATGGACATGATTTATTTAAAGATCGACAAAGTGAAGAACCCTTGAATTTTCTCAAGAATGCACCAACCTTGCTCATTATATCCGGTAAAAATGATATAAAATATGCGCAGGATGCTGCCAATACTGTTTTTGGCAGTATGATGCTTGCTGCTGAGAAATTTGGTATCGGTTCGTGTTGGACTCATTCACTGAAAATGTTATTTGATTCTAAGGAAGGCAAAGAAATTGTGGATGAAATTGGTCTCCCTCCGTCGTATACTCCTTTGTGTGCGGGTGTTTTTGGTTATAAAGAGGCGCTTAGTTTACCTGGAACGGTTTGTTTAAATGATGATATCGTTCACATCATCCGCTAGGCGAATAAATTATCATATAAAAAATGAACGACGTTTTCGCTAAGAAAACGTCGTTTTTGGGGAGATAGAAGATATGCTTCAAATTTATACAGGTACTGGCAAAGGAAAGACAACAGCTGCTATTGGTCTTGCCATTCGTGCTCTGGGTGCTGATAAACGGATTTTTTTTATGCAGTTCATGAAGGGATTGGCTTATAGTGAACAGAATATACTAAAAAATCTTTCGGGAAATTTGATTTTGAAGACGACGGGAAAACCTTTTTTTATTGCCGAAGAAGGCATGCTGTCAGAGAAACAAAAAAAAGAATGGGGTGACGATGTGGTCATTTTCCCCGCTGGGAAACCGCCCGCTGATTATATAGCATTAATGGAAGCCGGTTTTCAAGAAGTAGTAGAAGCAGCGTTGGCACAGACCTATGATATGTTAATTCTTGATGAAATCAATGTAGCTCTTTTTTTTAAACTTCTTTCACGTAAAGCGATAGAAAGGTTCTTACTTCTTTGCCCACCAGAAATAGAGATTATCATGACGGGGCGTAATGCTCCGAACTGGCTCATTGATCGAGCCGATCTCGTCACGGAAATGCAGGAGATCAAACATTATTATACAAAAGGGATACAGGCTCGTCGTGGTATCGAAAATTAAAAAATTATAAAAAAATGAGGCACGCATAAAATAGCACGCCTCATTTTTACTATATAGAACGCATTAAAGAAATTACATCCAGTCTATCAGTCTGCCAGGAATGGGGGTAGGGCATCGTTTGCTTCCTACGTAACGCCACGGATCCCTATACCCCATTCCTGACGATTGCCATATAAAATGTTTAATGCCATATATAAGTTTCATTAAATATTCGATACTTGTATTTTAATGAATTTTATATTTTGCGATAACTGCTTGAATTGCACCATATGATGTGTCAGGTAAAGCGGTTTTGATAGCAGCTACTGCTTTTATTGAACCGATCTTTTTGATGGCAGTGAGGATGTTTATTTCAGATCCTTCAGGAATAAATTGATCGAGATTGATGTTTTCTTCGGGTCGTTCTAATGCTAATCGGCAAAAGTGACTGATGATCGTGTCGAGTTTTAGCTTACGGGAAGCGGCTATTTCTTCAGCCGTGAAACCTTGTTTATACAAGGCATAGGTTTGTTCATATGTAGATACTTTTTCCTGCTTGTTAGTAGGGGGGCTTTTTTTCTTTTTTTTGTCTGTGTGGATTTCATCTTGGCGGGGAATTTGCAATGTAGAAACTTTTTCCGACGATGCTTGTTCTAAAATAATCTTTAAAAAAAGTTCGCCATATTTTTCTAATTTGCGTTCGCCGATTCCTTTTACCTGACGCATAGTTTGTAAGGTGAGTGGCAGTTGGCTGCACATGTCCTGTAATGTAGCATCAGAGAATACAACATAAGGTGGAACATTGTCCCGAGCGGCCAGTTCTTTGCGCAGTGTGCGCAGGTTTTGAAATAAAGAAGAATCAATATTGGCTTTGCGCTCTTTACTGATTTTTTGCCACACGGAGGCTTGCCCTTTCATTACGGCATAGGCATTTTGGGTCAATTTGACAACGGGGTATTCACTTTCCGTTAATGTTAAATATTGTGTAGCAGCGAGGCGCTGAATAATGAGTTTAATATCTTTTACAGTGCGTTCACGGAGAATCCCATAGGTGGAGATTGTATCAAAATGGAATTTTAATACATTTTGATTTTGTGATCCTTTTAATACATCCGCAATCATGGTGATGCCAAATCGTTCATTCATCCGATAGATACAAGAGAAGATTTTTTGTGCATCGACGGTAATGTCTACGAGCTCTGATTCATCATTGCAATTGCTGCAATTATTGCAGGTGTCAGGTGCTTTTGTTTCGCCAAAGTACTGGACAATAAATTTGCGCAAGCAGTCCGGCGTATGACAATAATCCACCATGGTTTGCAGTTTTCCAAATTCATGTGCTTTACGTTCTTCGTTTTCAGTGGAGACATCAATAAGAAATTTTTGTGTCATTGTATCTTGGGAACTGAACAGTAGGATACATTCGCCAGGTTCACCGTCACGTCCGCTGCGGCCTGCTTCTTGGTAATAGGCTTCAATATTTTTTGGCATATTGTAATGGATGACGTAGCGTACGTTTGATTTATCAATGCCCATGCCAAAGGCATTGGTAGCAACCATAACCTGAATATTATCATAGAGGTAATCATCTTGCTGCCGAGTTCGTTCCATATCGGAAATTCCGGCATGATAATGACCGGCTTTTAATCCTTTTTGTGTTAAAAGTTCATAAATTGAGTCGACCTCCTTTCGCGTGGCCGCATAAATGATGCCGGATTGATCGGCATGATTTTTAACATAGTTGATAATATATTTCTTTTTATCTTCACCGCGCAATACACTGAAATACAGATTGGGGCGATCAAAACCATTCACTTGTACGTTGGGGTGGTCTAGACCTAACAGCATGATGATATCGTCTTTTACTTCAGGGGTAGCTGTCGCTGTAAAAGCACTGATGATCGGTCGACTTTTGAGAGAATGGATAAATGGTGTGATTTGTTGATAACTTGGTCTAAAATCATGTCCCCATTGTGAAAGACAATGGGCTTCGTCGATTGCCAGCATACTGATTGTTATTTTGTTTAAAATTGCTTGGAAATAGTCGGTAGAAAGCCGTTCCGGGGCTACATAAACCAGTTTATATCTATTTTCACTGATATCGTAAAGTCGACGACTGACTTCGCTGCTGGCAAGCGAACTGTTGATATACGTTGCTGGGATTCCTTGCTGCGTCAACGCATCTACCTGATCTTTCATCAGGGAAATGAGGGGTGATACGACGAGTGTAATACCGGGCAGAATGAGTGCTGGTATCTGAAAACAAATTGACTTTCCAGCTCCGGTAGGCATGATTGCTACTGTATCATGACCTTGCAGCAAGTTGATTATAATATTTTCCTGGCCGGGACGAAAGGCGTCATAACCATAGAACTTTTTTAAGATTGTAAGAGCTTGTTTCAGCATAGATGTAAAAAACATCCTTTCTATTTTTATGTATATAGTATGTATTTCTTTATTGGTATAGTAGAAACCTTCTAATTTGTAGCAGGATGCTTGATTTTGTACTATAATCATAGAAGGCTCTGTGTAAAATGGAGGAAACTTTTTTGTGCAATTTAAAAGCGATGTGTTTATGTTGTAATTTTTATGAGTCATTGGAACTATAATCAAAGCTATTTCAAAGAAATACTCTATAAAATAATAACGTATCGGTAAATGCAATTGGAAAGTGTAATTGGGACGTGAAGGGGTGGAGAAAAAAACAATGAAAAAATTTTTTTTTAGACGAGCTATTATTTTATTTGCAGGTTGTTTTTTGTGGAATATATCTGTTGGCTCATGTGCGGCATTATCGTTGGACGATGCAATTGATATGGCGCTTAAACAAAATTTGGATATTAGTGTTGCCCTGAGGGGCGAAGACACAGCTGCCGCTAATCTTGATGCGGCCCTGGGAGCACAGAAGTTTTCTGTGGCTGCAAGTAGTTCTTGGCAAATGAATCGGGGACCTAATTCAAGTTCAAATAATACGGCTGCAAATAGTATTGATCTAACGCTGCCGATTTATACAGGTGGGAAAAATGAAGCGACGATTGATAGCAAAAAATATGCTGTTACCCAAAGTCAGTTAAATACAGTCAGGACCAGAGAAACTATCATATTGAATACGATTACGGCATATTATGATATTCTGGAAGCAGAAAAGACCGTGGAGGTAGATCAAGAAGCGGTGGACAAATACCAGGCACATTTGGTTAGTGTGCAACAGCTTTATTCTGCTGGCAGTGAAGCTAGAGTAGATGTTCTTAGTTCGGAAGTAGATTTATCAAACGCAAAACAAACGCTGATTAAGGCAAAAAATACATATGAAATAGATCTCAGTACTTTAAGAAATATTCTTCGAATGGCAGGTGATGAGCCGCTCAAATTAACAGATGATTTTTCTTATAAACCATTTGATCAAACATTACCAGATTGTCTAACGTATGCCTTAAGCAACCGTAAAGATTTACAATCGGATCAACTTGCTGTTGAAGTAGCTGAAAAAAGTGTTACAATTGCTGCAGCCGGACAAAAAGCGCAAGTTAGTACGTTTGTTGATGTAGACTGGGATAGCGATCTTCCTAGCCAAAATGATATGTCATATGTTTCGGGAATATCAGCAAGTTGGAACTTATTTGATAGTAATGTGACAAATGCAAATATTAAAGCAGCAAAAATTGCTGTTGAAACGGCAAAACTTGAATTGGCTCAGGCACAAGAAACGGTAGATCTGGCAGTTCGACAAGCATATCTTAATATGAGAGAAGCAGAAGAACGTTTTGTTTCAACACAAGATGCCGTACAAAAAGCAGAAGAAGATTATTATATTGCCAGTGAAAAATATAAAGCGGGTGAAGGCCTGATGCTTGATATTACAGATGCACAAAATTCTTTATCAACAGCAGAACTGAATTATATTAGTGCACAATATGATTATGCACGTTATAAGGCAACGTTGGAAAATACTATGGGATTAAGTGGCGGGGTGAATAAATAATGCAAAAAGTCAAGATGAAGTGGATTGTTGTAGTCATTTTATTGTTGATCCTTATCGGTGGCGGTGGCTACTATTATTACCAAAACCAGATGGCTAAAAATAATCCAGCAATTGAAACGGCTGTAGTTTCGCGTATGAATATGAAGTCAACGATTGCCGCAACTGGAACAATAAAACCGGTTACTTCGGTTGAAGTGAGTTCAAAAATTACAGGGCGTATTGTATCCGTTCCGGTTAAAGAAAATGACCATGTTACGGCAGGTCAGGTTGTAGCAACACTTGATGGTAAAGAATTAGGTATCGAAAGAGATACTGCTGCATATAAAGTAACGAATACAAGAGCTAAATATAAACGTATAGAATATTTACATTCCATTGGAGCTAAATCAGATGAAGATTTAGAAGATGCATTATACAATTTTCAAACCGCTAGCAGTAGTTTGGATGAGGCAAAATCAAATTTAGATGAAACAGTGATTGTGGCACCGATTGATGGTTTTGTGGTGGGACAACCTCAGACCATTGGAACAATGGCGGTACAGGGGACCAGCAATCCTACGGTTATTATGAGAATCGCCGATTTATCAAAAACACAAATTAATGCAAAAGTTGATGAAACGGATATTGGTAATATAAAAGTTGGACAAAAAGCAACTTTTAGTGTGGATGCTTATCCAGGGAGAACTTTCACAGCAACAGTTGATAAAATTTCCCAAACTGATGTTGATAATACCTGGGATACGGATAGTTCTTCGACAACGTCTAGCACATCAACATCTAGCACATCAACATCTTCGAGTGTTATCTATTATTATGTCATATTGAATTTAGATGATGAGGAAAATCTACTTAAACCATCCATGACAGCCCGTGTTGTAATTAATACCGCAGAAAAAGAAAATACATTGGCAGTGCCATTAACTGCATTAAAAACAAACACGAGTGGTTCTTATGTTGTGTTGGTAAAACCAGACGGTTCAACTGAAAACAGAACGGTAACAACAGGTATTTACAGCGATGAATTTGTCGAAATTGTCGATGGGCTTGATGAAGGTGATCAGGTCTCAATCGAATATAAAGCAGGCACAGCAAGCACGACAAAAAAATCATCAAATCAGGGACCGCCGCCAATGTAATAGGGGGGAGAAAAAAATTATGACAATTCGTCTTTCTGGCATCAAAAAGATTTATCAAATTGGCGATCAGACTGTAGCTGCGCTTGATGGCATCGATCTGCATATAAAAAAAGGCGAATTTTCTGCCTTGATGGGACCGTCTGGTTCTGGTAAATCTACATTGATGAATATATTAGGTTGCCTTGATCGTCCAACGGTTGGTTCGTATCAACTCGACGGGGAAGAAGTCGCTAAACTTGGTGATGATGAACTGGCTGTGACACGTAATAAAAAAATCGGATTTGTATTTCAAAATTTCAATCTCTTATCGAGGATTAGTGCCTGGGAAAATGTTGCTTTACCTTTAGTGTATGCTGGTGTTCCTAAAAAAGAGCGTTTGGAGAAAGCTGCTTATTTTTTAGATGCGGTTGGTCTTGGTTCGCGGCGGGATCATCAACCAAATGAGCTTTCGGGTGGGCAGCGACAAAGGGTGGCTATCGCGCGCGCTTTAGTAAACGATCCTCGAATTATTATGGCCGATGAACCAACGGGTAATTTGGATACGAAATCCAGTAAGGAAATCATGGAGATTTTTCGAAAGCTTCATGAGAATGGAAAGACGATTATTTTAGTTACGCATGAACCAGAAATAGCAACCTATGCAAGTCGTCAATTGTTGGTGCGTGATGGTAAAATTACGCGCGATGAAGGTCAGGGGGTTGTTATGGATGTTGTTTAGTGAAAGTATCCGAATCGCAATTACGGCTCTTTTGGCGAATAAGTTGCGATCTATATTGACTATGCTGGGAATTATTATTGGCGTTGGTGCAGTCATTGCAATGGTGTCGATTGGAATGGGGGTTCGGCAGCAAGTTCAAACTTCTATTGCCAGTCTGGGCAGCAATATGCTGATTGTATCACCAGGATCCTCTTCATCAGGTGGAATTCGAGGTGCTGCTGGATCCAATGTAAAACTTAAATTAGATGATTCGGATGCTATTAAAAATAAAATTAAAAATATAGATTATGTATCACCAACAGTCAGCAGTTCTTATCAGGTGGTAAATGGTAATCAGAACTGGAATACGACCGTCCAGGGAGTTACACCTGAGTTTTTGCTAATTCGTTCCTTGACGGTCGCATCGGGGTCCTTTATTACCAATCAAGATCTGACTTCAAGAAATAGAGTTGCTGTAATCGGTAAAACGGTCGCTTCGAATTTGTTTAGTGACAATCCTGTCGGTCAGAATGTACGCATAAACAATACGCCATATAAAATTATTGGTGTACTTGAAAGTAAAGGACAATCTTCTGTTGGACAAGATCAAGATGATATAGTGATTATTCCTTTGACCACAGGACAGGAACGTCTCATGGGCATTACGTATGTGAAGTCAATTAATATTCAGGTATCTGATCCAGAAAAAATGGATCAGGTGCAAAGTGAAATTGAAACATTGCTGCGTCAGCGTCATCGGATTATTAGTGAAAAAGATGATGATTTTAGCGTGCGAAACTTAACAAGTCTTATGGAAACTATGACGCAGACTACTACGATGATTACACTGCTGCTTGGCAGTGTAGCGGCTATTTCATTGCTTGTAGGCGGAATCGGCATTATGAATATCATGATGGTATCGGTTACTGAAAGGACGCGGGAAATCGGTATTCGTAAAGCTTTGGGGGCTACATTTCAAAATATTATGATACAATTTTTGATTGAATCGGTAGTTATCGGGGTAATTGGTGGAATCATTGGCATTGTTTTTGGCTGCATGGCAGCGATGGCAATCTCTAAATTCGGTGGCTTTACAACGGTGCTTACAGCTGCACCAATTGTGTTATCGTTTGGTTTTTCCGTTGGAATTGGATTGTTTTTCGGTATTTATCCGGCTAGAAAAGCAGCTCTTTTAGATCCTATTGATGCACTGCGTTATGAATAAGAAAGATTTATAACGAATGCGGCTCTTAAAAAAATACAAAAAGAAGCCGACCTGTAAGGGTCGGCTTCTTTTTGCTATGTAGTTATTAAAATTTCATTGTAGCGCCTACACCAATACCATTTTGATTACGAGCATGGTCGGGATTGAAAGAATGATAGTTAATGTTAAGATCAACATTAGCAACTAAAGCAACGTTGACACCAACTTGGGTTTCGTTGAAATCAGAACCAGCTACATAGGATGCGTAACCTTCTGCACCCATTACATTTGGTGTATTAATAGCTAGACCACCATAAAAATTACTCTTATCACCTGGTAAATTACTACGACCACCAACAAGAACACGGACATGATCAACCACATTGACCTGACCATAGATATCATTCATACCGCCATATTCATCACGATCAACATATTGATACCCAAGCGTGAAATTATCAGAAACTTTGTGTTCAATATATGATTCATTTGTACCGATCCCAATAGCAGTGCCAGTTGGACTCAGATTATTGATTGGAGCAGCAAATACAGTCGTACCTGCACTTAAAGCAAGTAGAGCGGTGAGTGTTAAAATACTTTTTTTCATGAAGAATCCTCCTATTTTTTGATTACTCACCATTATAAACGATATTTCTTTGAATTGCATTAGAAAATCACTAATTTGAGACGAATAGTCTATATAATTGCTCGCAAGTGCTTTTATTCGGGATTATATTCAATTATCTTGATTTTTGGATGAAGATTCATGTTGAGGATTTCACCATCTTCCATTTCAATGAGCGGTAAGGCAGCAAAGTCTTTTGGATACTGAATGATTTTACCTTTACGCTGATCTGATAATAAAACCTGTGAACCAATAAATACTTGTTGTATATTGTTTAGGAAAGGAATACAGATTTGGGGATCTAACGTGGAAAACATTTCATTGGTTATTTTTTCGATAGCAGAAAATGGTGTTTGCTTCAGGAATCCTTCACGTTCCGTCGTGATTGTATCATATAGGTCGGCCACAGCCACAATTTTGGCATATTCGTGGATGTCGTTCGCTGCCACATTGAATGGAAAACCAGATCCGTCCATCCGTTCATGATGCTGCAAGGCGGCAGATTTTACTCCTTCGGATAGTTCGGCTTTTTTTGAGAGAAGATGATAGCCATTTAAAGTATGTTGAATATAAATATCGAATTCTTCCTCGGTTAAATTTTCAATTTGTTTATCGAGGACGCGTTGTTCCATTTGTGTTTTTCCAATATCATGCAAAAAACCAGCGAGAACAAGATCTTCAATTTTATCTTTAGAAAAATTCATCCATTTAGCTAACACGCCTGATAAAACTGAAACACGTAAAGAATGGTTGTAAGCTTCATTATCCATATGTTTTAATTTGTAAAGATAGTCGATGACACCGCTTTCTTTAACAAGCGGAACGACAGATGTCTTTACCATTTTTTCAACTTTTTTGACTGGTATATCTTTTGTTTTGGCTGCTGCATTAAAAATTTCACTTGCCACATGCAATACTTCTTCATATTCAGAAACAAATGCATTGCTGCGATTGAGAAGAGATGCAACATGCTGATAGGTTGAATCCAGTTCATATTCATCCTTAATAAAGGCTGAATCAATACCTAAAAATGTTAAACGGGTAATATGTGCCTTGGTCAGCATTGTATTTTCTGCGAGTACAACAATTAGTTGATTATTGATAATTGTCCGAGCCAAAACCATTCCTGGCTGTAATTTACTAATATTGAGTTTCTTCATCATGACCCTCCTCTAAAGTACTAGGATTTTTTATAAGAAAATTAAAAACGTAAAATTTTATTCGATAAGCTTTTGTCAATATATCTTATGTTCTCCATAGTGAAAAGATTTTCCTACCCAATTGTTTCAAGCTACGTAATATGAAACAATATGCCTAGAGAAAAAGGACTTGTGGCATAGACGAAGTGATGAAGCAGCATATTCAATTGTTTAAAAGGATTACTTTTTTCCATTCGGCTAACATGGAAACAGGCAGGGTGCAGGTAGTGAACGTTTGGTCGCTCCAATGAAAATTGAGCTCAATAGAGGAGGCTTCTTTAATGGTTGGAATCAGTTCTGATGGGATAATGATTGCAGTGAGAGTGACCGTAGAATGGTCAAATGGATAGTTATTCAGTCTTTTGGAAACAACAGCTGTTTTTAGTTCAATTACATCCGTATTATTAATGGTTAAAGTCAATTTTGTGTCCGGGGTTAAGATGGGTTTGAAATTTGCATCATAGGCTAATATCGTATACAGTGTAGAATCAAATTGAATTGTTTTTTGAAAATACAGTTTTTTCAAGATACTTTCATTTTCAATAGTAAAGGCACTTGCAATAGATATTCCATCGTGGAAGGTATCATACCCTTTAATGATGGTTGCATAACAAGGCGCAGTTATGATAAGAAGACTAAACAGTACTGTTATAAAAAAAATTTTCATCAAAACACCTCTTTCCTTAAATATAACAGCCACGGGTTTTTCAGTCAAATAGAATCGGTTTTTCTTCATCGAAAATAAATTTTATGAGAAAGCCTGTATTTAGGCGAAAAACAGTGATTTGATGAGAAAATAATGGTATATATCAATTTATATTTTAGAAATGCATTATTTTAAAGGTTTCCTATTTTAACGAACTAAAGTATAATCTTATTTATGAAAGATATTAATAGTTACAATGATGGATGGGGGCTTTTTTATGATGAAGAAAACGATGGCAGTTGTTCTGCTGGTTTTGATGTTCGGTGTAGTGTTTGCTGGCTGTGGTAGTGACACGGCGAAAAAAGATGGTGTTGCGAAAAAAATTATTGTTGGGCTGGATGATAATTATCCACCAATGGGGTTTAAAGATGACAAAAACGAAATTGTTGGTTTTGATATTGATTTAGCGAAAGAAGCATCGAAACGCTTGGGTCGTGAAGTGGAATTTAAGGCGATTGACTGGTCGAGTAAAGAAGCCGAACTCAAGAGCGGACGTATTGATGTTTTATGGAATGGTTTGGATATTACCGATAAGCGCAAAGAAAACATTTTGTTCAGCGATCCATATATGGATAACAAACAGTTAATTTTCATTCCAGTAGGGTCATCTATTAAGGATGTTGCCGACTTAAAAGGCAAAGTTGTTGGTACGCAGAGCGGCAGTTCTGCCGAAGAATATATCGATGGTAACGATACGTTTAAATCCAGCATGAAAGAAGTGAAAAAATATTCCGATTACATTTCAGCTTTTATGGATTTGGAAAATGGTCGTCTACAAGCGGTTATTGCTGATGAAATTACTGGTCGTTATTATATGAGTAAACATCCTGATAAATTCATTGCTTTGGAAGCACCGGTTGGACCGGTTAGCACATTTGGTATCGGATTCCGTAAAGACGATCAGGCACTTCGTGATGAAGTACAAAAAGTAATGAATGAGATGAAAACCGATGGAACAAGCGGGAAAATATCGGAAAAATGGTTTGGTAAAAATATTATAAAATAAACTATATTTTGACGAACGGATAAGACCAATGGTGAAAATCCATTGGTCTTATCTTCGTTTTGTTTCCAAATAAAGTATAATATTGAGTTTTCATAAATGTATTGCAGAATACAGGTCTACTTGCTACACTAATATAATGAGTTTGTGTATTTTGAGTGAGACCATGGTTAGGAGAGGAATTTATGGAGAAAATTATAGCAATGGTCATGCCGATGGTAGAAGGCAGTGGTATTACCTTACAGATCTTTTTTATTACGCTGGCTTTATCGCTGCCATTGGGGCTTTTGGTAGCTTTGGCACGAATATCAGGAATTCGTCCTTTGAGATTTGCGATGGAGGTTTATATTTGGCTGATGCGTGGCACACCGCTTATGCTACAGCTTTTATTTGTTTATTTTGCTTTGCCCATGGTGGGGATTCTACTGCCTGATTTAGCAGCCGCTTTATTGGCTTTTACATTGAATTATGCTGCGTATTTTGCCGAGATTTTTCGCTCGGGTATCCAGTCCATTGAACGTGGTCAATATGAAGCAGCTAAGACCTTGGGGATGACCTATATACAAACTATGCGGCGCATTATTATTCCACAGATGTTAAAACGGGTTTTACCCCCAATCAGCAATGAAACCATTAACCTGGTTAAAGATACTTCTCTTATCTATATTTTGGCAATGAATGATCTTTTGCGTGTAGCGCGGACGATTGTGCAGCGTGAATTCGATATGACACCATTTGTTATTGCTGGGGTATTTTATTTAGCAATGACATTTGTTTTAACGTGGGTGTTTAATACATTAGAAGCGCGTTATGCCAAATATGATGAGTAGGAGAGATTTACGATGAGTAATAATGTAATGATTCGCATGAAGCAGATTTATAAAAAATTCAATCAGCTGGAAGTATTGAAAGGGATTGATCTCGACGTTAAGCGGGGCGAGGTTTTGGCTATTATTGGACCGAGTGGTTCTGGAAAATCAACGCTGCTGCGGTGCCTGAATCGTCTGGAAACGATTGAACGGGGCACGATTGAAGTCGAAGGTGAATTTTTAGTTCAAGAAAAAAATGGTCTCACTACTTATACGGATGCAGCAACTGCTAAAATGATCTTAGGCAAAATGGGGATGGTTTTTCAACAGTTCAATTTATTTCCGCATATGACCGTATTGGAAAACTTGATTGAGGCTCCTATCTTAGTTAAAAAGATGAAGAGCGAAGATATTATTCCTGTAGCGGAACAGCTTTTGGCGAAAGTAGGTCTTTTGGATAAACGAGATGTGTATCCTTCACGTCTTTCTGGTGGACAGAAACAGCGTGTAGCAATTGCCAGAGCACTGACAATGAATCCGGATATCATGCTTTTTGATGAACCGACTTCGGCCCTTGACCCCGAACTAACGGGTGAAGTATTAAAGACTATGCGCCAATTAGCCGAAGAACATATGACGATGATTGTCGTAACGCATGAAATGGCTTTTGCCAGAGAAGTTGCCAATCAAGTCATTTTTATGGCGGATGGTGAGATTGTCGAACAAGGCAGTCCTAAATTATTTTTTTCCAATCCGCAAGAAAATCGGACCAAGTCATTTTTACACAACATGTTATAAAAAAGTCCCATAAGGGGCTTTTTCTTTTATAAAAAATAAATGCGGGTATGATTCGATGCTACTTTTTACATGAACAAATGTGCAGGAGTATTGGATTTTTATGGCGAATATTCATATAATAGAGTGTATATGTTATATATATTTAGGAGGAAAACGTATTTATGGAGCAAGATAAGCAGCGGTTGTGCATTGATGTAGCACGCTTGTATTATAAGTCTGATTATAGCCAGCAGCAGATTGCCACACAGTTTGGTATTTCGCGTCCTACAGTCTCCCGGCTTTTACAGTATGCCAAAGAACAAGGGTATGTGAAAATCCAAATTGCAGATCCGATTGATGATATGAGTGATCTGGAAGAACACTTAATAGAAAAATATGATCTGCAAGAAGTAAGGATTGCTTATTCACCATTGAACGCGGATGAAGAAATAAAGAAACAGTTGGGGATAAAAGGTGCGGAGTATCTAAATGATATAACAAAAGATGGTGATATCATTGGAATCAGTTGGGGAACGACAATGTACAAAGTTGCCTGCCAGTTAAAAGCAAAACCATTGAAGGGGGCACAAATTGTTCAGCTTAAAGGAGGCGTGACACATTCTAAGAGCAATACTTATGCCGATGAAATTTTAGAACGCTTTGCGAATGCCTTTTCAACAATTGCCCGATATCTACCGCTTCCGGTTATTTTTGAATCGAAAGAAATCAAGGAAATGGTAGATCAGGATCGCCATATGAGCCGTATCATGGAATTAGGTAAACAGGCTAATATTGCTATGTTTACAGTTGGTTCTGTAAAAGATGATGCGCTATTGTTTCGTTTGGGTTATATAAGTCCGGCAAATAAAATAAAAATTCAGCGAACGGGAATCGGTGATATTTGTTCACGTTTTTTTGATGCAAAAGGAGAAATTTGCAATCAAGAATTGGACGATCGTACAGTTGGTATAAAATTAGAAGAGCTTAGAAAAAAAGAAAGAAGTATCTTGGTTGCTGGTGGAGAACGGAAAATTGAAGGAATCAAGGCAGCACTAGCGGGTAGGTATGCGAATGTCTTGATTACGGATCAATATACGGGTCGCGCGTTGCTTTGATTTGCAAAACAGGCTGTTTATTGTAATGATTAACAGTCTGTTTTTTTGATTAACTTGAATATAAAAATTTTTGACTTATTTATGAACATTTTTTCAAAATGCTATTTATAAATGTTCATGGAGATGTTATTCTTAAAGAGTGAAATGACATGTTGTACTCTAAGAATAAGTGGATCATTCAATCAACATATAGGGAGGAAAAAATTATGGATTATGCCAGTATTATTGATCATACTTTATTGAAAACGGATGCACAGAAAGCAGCGTTGACGAAATTATGCAAAGAAGCCAAACAGTATAAATTTGCTTCTGTCTGTATCAGTCCCTTATGGGTGAAATATGCAGCTGAACAATTGTCAGGTACAGAAGTTTCCATTTGTACAGTCATCGGGTTTCCCCAAGGTGCTACTCCGACGGCCGTGAAGGTATTTGAAACTCAAAATGCAATCGCAAATGGTGCAACGGAAGTGGATATGGTAATTCCGGTTGGTTTATTAAAAAGTGGTGAAGATGCTGCGGTAGAAAATGATATTCGTAGTGTTGTGAATGCCGCGAAAGGAAAAGCGTTGACAAAAGTTATCATTGAAACTTGTTTGCTTACGGATGAGGAGAAAGTCAGGGTCTGCAAAATTGCTGTTAAAGCTGGGGCTGATTTTGTTAAGACCTCAACGGGCTTTTCTACTGGTGGTGCGACGGTCCACGATGTTGCTTTAATGCGAAAAACAGTTGGCAGTCACTTTGGTGTCAAGGCTTCTGGCGGTGTTAGCTCAGCAAAAGATGCAGCCGCTATGGTTGAAGCTGGGGCAACTCGAATCGGAACAAGTCATGGTATTGAAATTGTAAATGGATAATAAAATAGAATCCCAGCCAGATCGGAGCCGTCGTGGAGCAGTTGCTCTGTGGCGGTATTTCTTTTATAAAGGTGTGTGTATGGAATTTTTTGCCGAGGACTTGCATTTTTTTTCGGCAGCGGTGATAATAAAATAAAGAAATATGACACGATACCTGAAATGCATGGAGGATATTATGCAAAAAAAAATCTTTTTCTTTTTTAGTATGTTTATTTTCATCGTATTCCCCGTGATCGGTCATGCAGCAAATTTTAGTGATCGAGTGGACACTATGGCAGAAATTAAACAAATTCGCATCAGCACTGCGGATGAAAAAGTTCGTATTGTCTTAGATGCATCCAAGCAGGTTTCCTATAAATCCTTTGTTCTTTCGAATCCAAATCGGGTTGCAATTGACATCAAAGGCGCCTGGCTTAGTCCGAAGGTTACCAAAGAGATGATGGTTGATAGTTCTTGTGTGGGGAAGATTCGGGTGCGGCAGTTTGATGAGGATACGGTGCGAGTTGTTATTGAGACAAATGTTGCAAAAAATGGCTATGGCATTTTTTCAATACCAGCAAATACGAGTACTTCTATCTATCGAATTGTGCTTGATTTTGGTGATGGGCAGCAAAACTCACCCACAGTGGGTGACGGATCTCCACCAATGGTGGTAGTTCCAACTGTAACGTTGCCTAATAAGGTCCAACCACCAGTAATACCTATTATTAACGCAACGTCTGGAATAGGCGGCAAGACGATTGTTATTGATCCTGGACATGGGGGCAGTGATTCGGGAGCGGTTGGTGCGAATGGTGTTATGGAAAAAACTATAACTCTAGCGATTGCAAAAGAATTACAAGGGATGCTCACTGGTGCTGGAGCAAAAGTCATTATGACACGGACGAGTGACGTTGATGTGGCTCGTCCGTCGGCAGAGGCGGTGGAAGAATTGCAGGCACGAGTTGATATAGCGAATCAGGCCAGGGCGGATATGTTTTTGAGTATACATATGGATTCTTTTTCTAGTAGTGATGCAAAAGGCACATCAACTTATTATTACGCAAAAGGAGCAGCAGCGAGCCAGCACTTAGCTGAGCTGATCAAATCCGGGATTATTGAACAGCTTGGTACGGAGGATCGTGGAACGAAATCGTGCAATTTTTATGTCGTTAAACATACGATGATGCCAGCGACTTTGGCGGAGGTTGCTTTTGTATCAAATCCAACAGAAAGTCAGCTGCTAACTTCTGCAGATGGTGTCAAAAAAGCGGCACAAGGAATTTACAATGGAATTTGCCTTTTCTTTCAATGAAGGATAATTAAAAAGTATAGTATGAAGACCTTGACGATTGAGGACACTTCGTATTAAAATGAGTAAAGATATAATTTGATGAGTAAGAGCCTTATTTGTCGCATATGCACAAATAAGGCTTTGTTTTGTAAAATTGTGAGGTATGTAGAATATGGATGATGGTAAAATGAACGAAAGAGATCAACTTAATCAACAAATGAACAATGAATGGAAAGGTCAGCTGGAAAAGCGCCGCAAGTCAATTTTACGGCACAAAATTCCCAAAAGCCGCAGACTGGTGGATGCTCTGGCAACGATGACGAAGGCTGAACTCGATGATATTCGCTATAATTTATGTGTGCAGGGTATCAGTTCTTTAAAAAAAGATGAACTTACCAAAGCTTTGGCTCCGGTGATCGAAGAGTTTTCGCATAAATGGTTTGTTACGATTGGGATCGAACAATATAATATTTTGACGAATTTGAGTAAAAATTATGGACTTGCTACGAATATTGATAAAAATGATATTCGTATGGATTATATGCGTTGTTTAGGAATTGTCTTCAATGGTGAATATGCAGACAAGCAGGCTTGGTATCTGCCAGATGAATTACTGTCCGTTTATACGAAACTGGATAATGCCGAATATAAAAAAGCAGTTTCGCTCAATGATGAAGTTTCGCGATTGGCAACAGGCTATTTATTTTATTATGGTTATCTAACGTATGAACAGCTTTATGATAAAGTTAGGGCTCTTATGGATAAAGAAGATCACCTTGAATTTGTTGATTTTATGGGTGTGATGATTAATATTGGCTGTTGGCAGGGAAATATCATTCACGTTGAAACGGGTATGCATTATTATACGGTTATGGATCCTGAAAAGTTAGCAAGCGAGCAGATCATGCGTAAGGATATTGACTTTGTGGAGTTGTCTTATACGCAAGTTTATGAAGCCGGTGAAATGAATTATATTGAGGCTACGGATCAGTATAAAGCTTTAGCACAGTTTTTTATGACAGTGCATTCTTTGCCGGTTTTAGAAGCAGCAGATGTTGTTGGTGAAATTTATATTATTTTGCAAAATGGTGGGAAAATCGGTGAGATGATTGAGTATATTGAGTCGATTGTAACAATGGAAGACAAAGCGCTGGCAGATGCCTTGTTAAAACTTTTACTTGATTTTAATATATCATCCCGTCAGTGGTTGCTGAAAGGTCATATTCCGAGTGAATTTTCTGTAGAAAAAGATAGTGTTGCACCTATTGTTGCCAAACAGCTTCCAAATAACGTAGTAAAATTTGTGCCACGCAGTTCGGTCGTAGGAAGAAATGATCTTTGCCCATGCGGCAGTGGAAAAAAATATAAAAAGTGTTGTTTAAATAAAGAAATATAGAAATTGTCGTAAGAAAGGGACTGTATAAAAGCAGTCTCTTTCTTTATGCGGGATTGAGTAAATTATATTTTAAGTTATTCGTATATAATTTTGATAAGGAAAGGAAATTTATAGATTTTATGAAACAAACATATTCTTCTTTGGGAAAAATAAAACAATTTTTTATGGTGTTGATGCCAATTTTCATTACACAAATATCATTAATATCTACTGGATTCTTTGACACGGTTATGGCAGGACATGTGAGTGAACAGGATTTAGCAGGGGTCGCTGTGGGGGCAAATTTATTTATGCCTGTATTTGGCAGTGTACTAGGAGTGATTTCAGGGCTAACCCCTGTTATTTCGCAGTTGTACGGCGCAAGAAAAAAAGAAGAAATCCCGTTTGTTATTGTCCAGGGGCTGTATCTATCTGTAATTATTGGGATTGTTTTGATTTTGCTTGCAGCAGCATTTATCCAACCTGTCTTTGAACTATTGAATTTGGAACCAAGGGTGGACTATATAGCGAAGATGTATTTACTAGCGATGGCTTTTGGTGTTTGTCCTATTTTTGCCGCAGGTGTTTTTCGGAACTTCATGGATGCTTTTGGATATACACGCTTTACCATGCTTATAACCATTTGTGCAGTACCGTGTAATATTTTCATGAATTATTTATTTATGTTTGGCAAATTTGGCTTTCCTGAGCTTGGTGGAATTGGTGCAGGGGTTGGAACGGCCATTACGTTCTATGTCGTGCTGGGACTTAATATTTTAGTGGTGCGCAATTTGAGTCCGTTTAAAGAATATCATATATTTTCTCAGGTTTGTAAGCCATCGTTGACTCAGTGGAAAAGACAATTATGTATTGGTCTGCCGATTGGCAGCGCTATGTTTTGCGAGCAGAGCATTTTTGGTGCAGTCGGGATTTTTATGACGGTTTATGGTACCGGTGTTATCGCAGCGCACCAGGCGGCGTTGAATTTTACAACGATGGTATATATGATTCCACTCAGCATCAGTATGACGTTGACTATTCTGGTTGGTTTTGAAATCGGTGCAAAGCGGCTTAAGGATGCCCAAAAATATAGTTACATAGGCGTGGGATTGTCAATGATCGTGGCATCAATGCTGGCAATGGTTTTAATTCAGTTTAAGGGATCTATTGCAATGCTTTATACAAATGATGAAGTGGTAAACCAGCTCGTACAGAGTTTTATTGTTTATGCCATTTTTTTGCAGGTTTCGGATGGAGTTAGTGCACCGATACAAGGAACATTACGTGGTTATAAAGATGTGAAAATCACGTTTCTTTTAGCAGTTTTATCGTATTGGGTTATTGGACTGCCAGCTGGTTATATTTTAGCAAATTATTTTTTATATGGTCCGTATGGTTATTGGATGGGACTTATCATTGGAATTGCAGTGGGAGCCGTATTCTTGGCTTTTAGGCTTCGTTCTGTGCAAAAAAAATTGGTTGGGTAGAATTGAAAACTTTTTTTGCTAAGGTGTTTTTAGCTATTCAAAAGGTGCTACAATAGTTAATTTAGAAAGACAGATATAAAACAATAGACTCGTGTGAAAACATTTAAGATCTTTTATACGAGACAAATATTGCTTTGTATTTGTCTTTTTAGATTAATAATAAATATATTGTAACAATATATACTTTTTTTTTTAGATTGATAAAAAATTCACTTGACAAACGAACGTGAAAGTAGTAACTTAATATATGTGAAATGAATCACTTAAACAGTCTTACTAAAGTAAATGTCTAGAAACGGCTAGTGATGTATTCACAAGGTTTTGTTTTTTCAATTTATCGAAAATTTAGTTAAATCAAGGACTTATATAATATTAGAGGTGAAAGTTATACTTAGAGGCAATTTTATTGGTCTAAGTTTAGATAAAAACGTGAATTAGTTCACATATTCTGGCGAGTTGTGTTGATGTATTATAAGATACATCTAGGGGAGAAGGAGAGTTAAAATGAAAAATGTAAAGAGTGAAAAAAGACCTCATGTAGTTGTTATTGGCGCAGGGTTTGGTGGTGTTAAGGTAGCTAAATCTTTTACGGATAAGAATGTGGATGTTACTTTAATTGATCGTAATAATTATCATTTATTTCAGCCGCTTTTGTATCAAGTATCCACAGCGGTATTAGCCGAAGCAGAAATCGCTTATCCAGTAAGGGCGTTTTTTCGTAAAAATAAAAATGTTGATTTTTTCTTAGGTGCTGTTACAGATTTTGACCTTGAACAGAAAAAAGTTATTACCGATCAGGGGTCAGTAAGTTATGATTATTTGGTCGTGGCTGCAGGTGCAACAACGAATTATTTTGGTATGGAGTCCGTAGAAAAAAATTCTTTTGCTATGAAAACATTGAACGAATCGGTTGTAATTCGAAATCATATTTTACAATTATTTGAAAGAGCTGATAAAGAAACCGATGCGGCAAAGCGCAAAGCATTGTTGACTTTTGTTTGTGTAGGTGGCGGTCCGACTGGTGTTGAAGAATCTGGAGCACTTTCGGAACTCATTTATTCTGTGCTCAAGCAGGAATATCATAAACTTGATTTTTCAGATGTCGATATTAAATTAATTGAAGCAACGGATCGAGTTCTCCCGATGATGCCAGAAGATTTGCGTGATGAAACAGTGAATGTACTGCGCAGTAAAAAAGTGGATGTTCGTTTAAATACACAGGTCATGGATTATGATGGTGAAAAAATTACCTTTAAAGACGGTGAAGTTGTGCCGACTGAAACTGTTATTTGGGCGGCCGGTGTGAAGGCTGTTCCGGTTATGGCTAAACTTGGTGTTGAAATGGATCGTGCTGGTCGTGTAATTGTAGAAAAAACATTGCAGGTGCCAAATCATCCTGAAGTTTATGCAATTGGTGATAATGCTCATTTCATGCAGGGAGAAAGACCATTAGCAACGATTGCACCAGTAGCAACGCAGCAGGCTGTTGTTTGTGTCAATAACATTTTGAATTCGATTGAAGGGAAAGATCTCGAGTCTTTTGAATATCATGATGTTGGCAGCATGGCGACAATTGGCGCTGGTGATGCTGTAATGTTTAAAGGAATTATGAAGAGCAAAGGGTTTATTGCTTGGGCCGCTTGGATGGTCGTTCATTTAATGCGTTTAGCAGGAACCCATGCAAATGTTACGGTTGTGTTGAAATGGATGTGGAACTTTTTCTCAGGGACTCGCTTGGGACGAATTATTACAACACATTAAATCATATAATATAGGCTTGACGAAGAGAACTGTACATCCAGAAGTGGGCTGCAGTTCTTTTTTTGTGCATATATATAAGTGTATTACATAATATCGTCAAGATATAGAGATCATTCGTTCATTTCTGGCAGACTGCTAAAAGAGTTGAAATTTTACCGTAAATATAGATTTTCAGATAGTGTATAATGAAGTAAATAAACGTATCAAGAAAATTGAATGTAAGGGAGCTGCAAAGGTATATGATGTTCTGGCTGTTTGCAAAATGTGATCGAGTGAGAAAAACCAACATTCCGTGGTGGTTGATTTTGAGTTTGGTTTTACTTTTTTCGTGTAATTTAGCAGAGGGGGCACAACCAGATTCGGTGGAAGCTTTGCATTTAACCTGGAGTCAGGATCCGATGACTACCCAGACCATTACCTGGCAGACAGAAAACGCGGATGACAATCGATTTTTAGAATATAAAGATATTTTACCGACAACGAGTATGTTGTGTAAAGTGCCCGGGACAGTGGAGCCTTTTAATACGGATGAGGGCTTGTATTATATTCATAGTGTAACGCTAGAAAATCTAATTCCAGGTCATAAATATGTTTATCATATTGGTGACGATAGCAATTGGAATAAAGAAGGTAGCTTTCAAACAGAAACGATGATGACGAATACTTTTACTTTTTTATTATTTGGTGATTCGCAAAGCAGTGATTATAATGCATGGAGTAAAACATTTGCTCAGGCAGTATCGCAAACACCAGATACAAAATTTTTTATCAATGTGGGTGATTTAGTCGATAATGGTCAACAATATGCACAATGGAAGTCCTGGTTTGCCGCAATTGCCGGATATTCAAATCAAATTCCTGTTGTTCCGGTTGTTGGCAATCATGAAACTTACACACCAATCCCCGAAAATAAATTTTCAATGCCAGTTTATTTTACCCACCAATTCAAGGTCGGTCAAAATGGACCGGAAGGACTAAAAGGACAAGTCTATTCTTTTGATTATGGAAATGCACATTTTGTTATTCTAGATAGCCAAATCGGTGAAGAGCGTCAGTTTTTACCCGATTCACTAGAGCGCCAACAGGTCTGGCTGGCTAAAGATCTGGCGGCGACAGACAAGTTGTGGAAATTTGTTTTTATTCATCGTCCGGCGTATCACAATCGCCAGGCTGAGTCGTTGCCTGATCCGAAAACGGCAGCGTTTGTGCCAATTTTTGATCGATATGGTGTAGATGTCGTTTTTGCAGGTCACGATCATGTGAATAAACATACGCTGAAGCTAAAAGCTGGTATGGCGCAAGCTGCTGGAACGGTTTATATGACAGCTGGACGCAGTGGGACAAAATCTTATAATACGATGGAGGCAAAAGCTTGGGATGCTGTTTATCTGGATCCGGCGCAGCCGACTTTCAATGTAGTAAAAATTGATGGCAATACTTTTACTGTAAACGTGTATCAACAAGATGGAACCTTGCTGGATAGCTGGAGCTTGGTAAAATAAAATAGATGGTAAACAGAAAAGTCAGTATAATTTATGGTGAGGTATAACAAGACTTATGCTTTGAAGCAGGATATTGATACACTCTTGTATAATTAAGAAGAAACTGTATTACTATAATTGAGTGAGGTGCAAAATGAAAAAAAGCCTACTAGCGGGTCTTATTTTATTAATCATGATGATTCATACGGAACCTGTATATGCTGAAGATGCATTTGAAGCATATCAAACAGCAAGAGTCGAATATATTAGTGCTTGGGTGGCTTTGGGGACCTATAATGATCGTATCGGACGAATCGTTCACAGTGAATTAAGTGATGCTGGCTGGGATATGCAGGTGATCAATCAAGAGTCAAGGCAAGATGCGGAAAAGATTTTTCTAATTGCAAATAATGATTTTGAACCTGGGAAAGAGGTATATTTAGTTGCAGTTACTGGAACTGAATCAAAAAAAGATATTGAGATGGATTTGAATATCAATAAAGTTTTTTTTGGTGGCAGCTCACCGGAATCGTTTCGTGAAGCGGCAAAAAAAACAAATTTGGTTAGTTCAGATCCGATGATTCATCGAGGTTTTAATCAATATACACAAGCGATATTTTTTACGCCAGGTAAAGGTGAAAACACATTTGGTGAATATCTGGCAGCATTGCTTAAGCAAAATTCAAATCGAAAAGTTTACTTAATTGGTCATAGTCTGGGGGGGGCAGCGGTAACGATTGCTGCAGCACGTCTTCAATCTATGGGGGTGAATCCTGCACAAATAGAAGTAATAACGTTTGGTGCGCCAGCCATTGGTAATCAGGCTTTTGCTGACACTTATGGAAAATCAATTTCACTAGATCGTATTGTTATAAAAGGCGATCCCGTTAAAAGCTCATTACAAGGGCTATCGGGCGGGTACACTCAATTTGGTGAGACGAAAATATGGCAAGAAAATCGAAATTCAGATAAATTCAAACATGCCATGGTAGTTTATCTTGATGCAGCTTTGCGTAATTTTTATGATAAAAAAGAAGCGGCACTGCAAGCGGGATTTGCTGTAAATGCTCCGCAACCGCAGGAAACAGTAAAATCAAAGGTCTATATTGCACCGTTTTCTATGACTTTAGATGATTATGTTTTTGCGGATGGTCATTATATGGAGGAGGCTGTGAAAGACGTTTTTCGACATCGCTTGCCTGGATGTGTCTTCGGTCTGGGGAAACGTGGGTCGTTTGAAGAAGAAGCTGCAAAAGCCATTGCTGCGGGTTGTGACAGTATTGTATTTGCTGCTATCAATGTGAAGCAATTGAAAAAGGAACATTATAATTTTTATGTGAATCTGCAAGAAGATGTTTATTCAGTTGCAGGGCATTTACACGGAAGTTTTACTTGTTCGACAAATACAAGCGAATTTACACCGATTCAAGCAACGCTTCATAATTTAACAAGTATAAAAACGGACGTCGAACATAGTATTGATACCAAACGGTGAAGCTTGAATGTAGAGAAAGAATGTGAGGATTGATCCTGGTGAAACGAATTGATAAGATTTATGAGTATATTCAACAAAAATCGAGTGTTTATACTTTAGAAAACCTTCAGGGACGAATTGGTGTAGATGCAACAGAAATTGCCGATGAACTGGGAATACTGAGGAATAATGTTAGTATGGAACTCAATGCCCTGCATCGGCAGGACAAAATTATTAAAATTATTGGGCGTCCGGTATTATATTTTGACAAACAGACTGTGGAGTCAATTTGCGGGGCTGCGATTGATGGTCCTTGTCAGTTTAATACCATTGAAGAGTGCGTTAAAATGACTGGTGCCAAAGGACAAGGTCCCTTCGATCGTTTGATTGGCGCGGACCGCAGCCTAAAAAAACAGGTGGAACAAGCTAAGGCGGCTATTTTATATCCGCCGGATGGATTGCATACGCTTATTGTTGGTCAAACCGGAGTTGGCAAAACCTTATTTGCACATATGATGTATGAGTATGGAAAAACGATGAATCGTTTTCCGGCAGATGGTCCATTTATTACATTTAATTGCGCGGATTATTATAATAATCCGCAGCTTTTGATTTCACATATATTCGGGCATATTAAAGGAGCCTTTACTGGTGCTGATATAGCAAAAGAAGGCTTGGTAGAAGCTGCTGATAAGGGCGTTTTGTTTTTAGATGAAATTCATCGCTTGCCGCCGGAAGGTCAGGAAATGATTTTCTATTTTATAGATACGGGAACCTTTAATCGGCTAGGAGAAACTACACGGGAACGGAAGGCTAAGGTTTTGTTAATTGGTGCCACGACCGAAGATCCGAATTCCGCCCTTACAAAGACTTTTGTGCGGCGTATACCAAATATCATTACAATTCGTCCGTTGATGGAACGGTCTTTGGAAGAAAAAGTCGACATTATTAAATTGCTGTTGACGGATGAAGTTCAGCGAATTAATAAACCCGTAAAAATTAGTGTGGAATCGATTAAAGCTCTTATTGGCAGTATTAGTAATGGCAATGTTGGGCAGCTTAAATCCAATATAAAATTACTTTGTGCCAAAGCCTTTTTAAATGGGATTGATAATCCAAACTATATTGAGATCGATTTTAAAATGCTGCCGCCCAAAATAAAAAATGGACTGTTGACGCTCAGTGCAAATCGCAAAGATCTTGCGGAATTAAGCAAATATATTAATGAACCGCTTCTGCTTACGCCACCAGGGGAGAAAGTTATCTTGGGAACTGAAGATCTGGAGAAAGAACCATTTAACCTGTATCAAATTGTGGAGGATAAAGTGGATTTATTGAAAGGGGAAGGGATTAGCGATGATTTGATCAAGCAAATTGTGGCAACCGATGTGAATGTGTATATCAAATCTTTCTATAATAAGCAGGATGTACATATGTCAACTAGAGAACGTTTGCTTAAGATTGTCGATAAGACGCTGGTTGATTTTACGGAAGAAATCAGCCTTCTGGTGCAAAATAGGATGAATCGGGGGTTTAAAGATCGATTCTTATATGCATTCAGTCTTCATTTGAGTGCCTTTTTAAAACGAGTTAAATCAAAAGATGATTTGACTTACAGCGAGATAGAAGGTGCTATTCCTCGTGATTCGCTGGCATTTCAAGTAGCTGTGGAGATCAAAGAGAAAATTGAAGAGCATTATCATATTGAAGTGCCCAGGGCGGAGATTGAATATTTTGCGCTTCTTTTAGAGTCGGTGGAAGATGAGGACAAGGAAGAAAAAGTAATTATTATGGTTGCGACTCATGGGAAAAGTACAGCCACATCCATGGTGGAAGTGGCACAGAAACTTTTTAGTACGAATGATCCGAATCTGATTGCGATTGACATGCCGCTAGAGGTAAAACCACAGGAAACTTTGGAGAAAATGATATCAAGGCTGCAGGAAATGAATTATCAACAGGGTGTATTATTATTGGCGGATATGGGGTCACTATGTAATCTTGGTTCTATGATTATGGAACGCCTTAAAGTACAGGTCAAGACGATTGATATGGTATCAACTCCCCTTATATTGGAAGCGATGCGTAAAGCTGATATTGTAGGAATAGATTTAAGCAGTATTTATGAGTCGTTATTAAATTTTAAAGGGTATGAGGTAGTAGAGTTTAATCGGAATAAAGATGAGGGTGGACGCGAGGTGATTGTAACAATTTGTACATCTGGTGCCGGGGCTGCTGTTAAGTTGAAAGAGATGATTGAAGAAATACTCTTACATATAGTAGACCGCAAGGTTGAGGTGATTCCGGTTGGTATAAAAAACTTGGATCATGTCATTCGTGAACTTGCTATTAACTATAAAATCGTTGCTGCTATCGGTATGATCAAACCCAATTATAATATACCATTTATTCCTTTGGAAAAATTAATTGAAGGTGATGGTGAAACGATTTTACGTCGCTTACTAAAAAGCAATGTTAAATTTGTGGAAAAAGAAAAGAAGAATGTTGTGGTGCAGAAACTTTGTGAAGAAAGTTTGCAAAAATTCTTAACGTATTTAAATCCAATTAAGGTAATGAGTGTATTACTTGAATTTGACAGTGTATTGGAAAAGAAAATGGGTAAGAAGTTTAGCAATCCAATTAAAATCCGTCTTATTGTCCATTGTGGTTGTGCATTGGAACGGATGGTAATCAATAATGGACTTGTTTATAGTGGGAATCGGCAAGATATTGATACACAAAAGTTTAATTGTGTCGCAGAAGCCACCAGTGTATTTGAAAGAAGCTTAAAAATCAAGCTTACAGAGGATGAAATATATTACATGACAGATATGATATAGTATTAAAAATACACTATTTTGGCTAAAAATCGAAGTAGTGTATTTTTTTATAAATGGAAATAGTGTATCTGATAATAAAATATAGAGTATTTTTAAAAGAAATAGAGTATTGAGTATTGAAAAAAGAAAAGAAAAGTAAGCAGAATCAATCACTTTCGTTTTGATACACAATGTTGGCACGGGGCTTGCATTATATATTGGCGTGGAGAAAAAAGTGTTTTAGCATTTATTTATTTTATTCACTAAATAACGGAACTTATATTGAGGAGGGTTCACATGCTAGCAATTTTAGTAGGAACACATGGTGATTTTGCGACAGAACTTGTTAAAACTTGCGAAATGATTTGTGGTGCGACAACCAATGTTCGAGCAATTACTTTAGTACCGGGAGAAAGCCCGGATGATGTAGTAAAAAAATATGAAACTGCAATCGCTGAAATGGATACAGAAGAAGGGGTAATCTTCTTAAATGATTTATTCGGCGGTAGTCCATATAATGCAGCTTGTCGGCTTGTAATCAACAATGAAAAATATGGTATTGTTACAGGTGTTAGTCTGCCAATGCTTATTGAACTGGTTGGTGTACAGCTTACGGATGAGCATTTAGACATTAAAGAAGTTATGGATAAAGCAGTGGAAGCTGGAAAAGCCGGCGCACAGACATTTCATGCCAGTGCAATTAAAGAAGATGAGGAGGATGATTTATAATGAATATCGTATTAGCAAGAATTGATGACCGTTTAATCCATGGTCAGGTCGCAACGGTTTGGGCTAAACAAACCGGATGTGAACGTATTATCGTCTGTGATGATGATGTAGCAGCAGATTCGATTCGCGCTACCTTACTGAAACAAGTAGCACCACCGGGAATTAAATCGAGTGTAGTTGATATTGAAAAAGCAATTCGTGTTTACAAAAATCCTAAATACGAAGCGGTTAAATGTTTACTTTTATTCACAAATCCAACCAGCGTGCTTCAAATGGTTGAAGGCGGTGTTGATATCAAAACAATCAATATCGGCGGGATGAGTTTCAAAGCAGGCAAACGTCAGATTACGGGTGCTGTTTCTGTTAATGATCAGGATGTTGAATCCTTTAAAAAATTAAATGAAAAAGGAATTGAACTTGAAATCAGAAAAGTCGATACAGATAAGAAAGTCATGTTGATGGATGTTTTAAAATAATAGAATGTACTCATTTCATGATTAAACAAGTTTTCTCAAAATGGTTTCACAAAAAATATATATCATAAAATGGAGGGAAACATAATGGAACTTAGTAGTATGCAAATTATTGCGATCTTCATTGTATCTTGTGTGGCTGGTATGGGCAGTGTTTTGGATGAATTTCAAACACATAGACCTTTGATTGCCTGCACAGTTACAGGTCTTATTCTTGGAGATATGACAACAGGTATTATTATTGGTGGTACACTTGAAATGATCGCTCTTGGTTGGATGAACATCGGTGCGGCACAGTCACCAGATTCAGCCCTTGCCTCGGTTATTTCTACGATCTTGGTAATTGCCGGTCATCAAAGTGTTGGTGCTGGGATAGCAATTGCTATGCCGCTTGCAGCAGCGGGACAGGTTCTGACAATTATCTGCCGGACAATGACGGTATTTTTCCAGCATAAAGCGGATAGCTATGGTGAACAGGGGAATTTGCGAGGAATTGATATTTGCCATCTTGGTGCTCTTGGACTTCAGGCACTTCGTGTCAGTATTCCTTCGACCCTTGTTGCTATGTACATCGGTGCAGGAGTTGTACAGGATTTGCTTGCGGCAATTCCACAAGTTATCACTGGTGGGCTTCAGGTAGCCGGTGGATTTATCGTAGTAGTTGGGTACGCAATGGTTATTAATATGATGGGTGTATCTTATTTGATGCCTTTCTTCTTCTTGGGTTTCGTATTCGCAGCCTTCACAAACTTCAATCTGGTAGCATTTGGTGTAATTGGTCTTGTAATCGCGATTGTATACATCCAATTAAATCCTAAGTATCAGGTAATGGCAGCGGCTTCGGCAGCTGGTGGATCCAGTGATTCAGATGACGATTTGGACGATTAATTTAAGAAGAATTTAAGGGAGGAAGATTAATAATGAAAAAGCTTACGAAAAGTGATTTTTTCTGGGCATTTGTCCGTTCCAACTTTGCACAGGGTTCTTGGAATATGGAAAGAATGCAGGCTTTAGGATATTGCTTTGGGATGGTGCCAATTCTTAAAAGACTGTATGAAGGTGAAGAGCTTAAACAGGCAATTAAAAGACATCTTGAATTTTACAATACACAGCCGTTTGTAACTGCGCCAATCATTGGTATTACTGCTGCAATGGAAGAACAAAGAGCAAATGGTAAAGACATTCCAGATGGTGTTATCAACGGTATTAAAGTTGGCATGATGGGACCTTTAGCGGGTGTTGGCGATCCTATATTCTGGGGTACGTTAAGACCAATTACCGCGGCTCTGGGTGCATCTTTGGCACTTACTGGCAGCGTTGGTGGACCAATTCTGTTTTTTGTCTTATTTAATATAGTTCGTTTGGCAGTTAGATGGTATGGTATTAAATATGGATATACTAAAGGTACAGATGTGGTACAAGATGTTGCCGGCAATAAATTGCAAAAACTTACAGAAGGTGCTTCTATCTTAGGTTTGTTTGTAATGGGTGCTTTGGTTAATAAATGGACATCGGTAAATGTTCCTCTGGTTGTATCGCAGATTACGATGCAGGATGGAAAAGTAGTTACGACTACAGTTCAGACGATTTTAGATCAGTTAATGCCAGGTTTGATTCCATTGATTTTAACTTTCGTCTGCATGAGGTTGATGAAAAAGAAAGTCAATGCAATTTGGATTATTTTCGGTTTATTTGCTGTAGGGATCATCGGTTATGGCTTAGGTATCTTAACAGTAAAATAGATAAAGGAGGGGGTGCCATACTAAGAAATTAGTATGGTACTCTCTTTGTTACTGTAAAAAACAAATACTAGGTTTTGAAAAGCCTAGTATTTAGTGTGAAATTTACTTGTGTTACTAAAGCAATTCACACACAGAGATTATATAATGAATGAAAACACTTATCAATTAACTCTGGTTAAAAAGTCTCATATAAATATATTGATTTATTTGATATAGTGTTCAAAAAAATTTGATATTCGCATATGAATACCACTAACGGGATAGGCTTATAAATATTTGTTGATTTATAAATTTTTAGTATTTTGAATTCGTAAATATTGCATAGAACGTCGGGGGAAATACTATAAAGCAATTAGAAAAATGAGTAAAAGCGAATTTAGGGGGAGACTAATTTATAATGGAAATTGCATTATAAGGAATTGATCCCTAGAGCGGGTGTTTAGGAGGAATTTATGTATAAGCTAATTGTTAGTGATTTAGATGGGACATTATTAAACGATGAACATGAAATTTGTGTAAAAAATATACAAGCTATAAATAAAGCTTCAAAATTAGGAATCAAATTTGTTCCAGCTTCCGGAAGAGGTTATAAAGAAATAGAAAAGATTTTAACAGAGTTAGATTTAAAGGATAAAGAATATCAATATATAGTTTCTTTTAATGGAGGTGCTATTACAAAAAGCAAAGATAATAAAATACTGAGATTTAATTATTTGCCTTTTGAAAAAGCAAATGAATTATTTAAGGTTGGATTAACAAAAGAAGTATGTATTCACGTACATACTTCAGATACAATATTTATTTATAATTTTAATGAAGATGAAAGAAATCGTATGATAAAATTAAACATGGATTATAAAGAATTTAAAGAGCCATCAATAGAATTTTTAAGAAGTATTCCAATAGCTAAAATTATTTATCAAAATGTTGATATGGACTATTTAAAGTCAATTAATGATGAAATCAAATTAATTACAAAGGATTCAGTTAGTGTAAGTTATTCAGCAAATTGTTATATGGAGTTCAATAAATATGGTGTAAACAAAGGTGAAGCTTTGTTAGGCTTAATGAAAATTTTAGGTATTAAAAAAGAAGAAACCATTGCTGTTGGTGATAACTATAATGATATGTCTATGTTAGCTGTGGCTGGTTTAAGTGTAGCAGCAGGCAATGCAGTTGAAGAGGTTAAAAAATTATGTACATATACTTGCAAAAATAACAATAATGAAGGTGTGCTAGCAGAAGTAATTGAAAAATTTGTGTTAAATAAAATATAAGAAAATATAGTATAAATTCTAGAAAAGCTATGATTGCTGTTAATTTTTCGCGGTATTTACCAAGAACAAATTTTCAATACGGTTGTCTTAGTAAACTAACTTTAAAACTATTTCTAATTGGATATATGTCAATGCAAAAGCGAGCTACTTAAATTAATGATGTATTTTAAAATAAACACAAAGGAGTAAAAATATGTCTAAATATAATATATATTTATGCCAAGTAAATAATCGATTTGGTGATGAAGTTTTTTTACCTTACTCTGTGGGAGTAATCCAATCATATTGCCAGCAATTTGATGTAATAAATGAATTTTTTAGTTTTAAAGGATTCATTTATCTCAAGGAAGATATTAAAAAGTTAGTTGATAAACTTGATAATCCAAATATTATAGGACTATCTTGTTTTGTATGGAATTGGGAATACAATAAAGCCTTAGCGAAGAGTATAAAGATATATTATCCAAACTGCCTAATTGTTATGGGGGGGCCGCATATTCCCCATGATTCCTATAGCTTTTTCCAGAAACACCCTTATGTAGATATTATAGTACACGGTGAAGGAGAAATCACTTTTTATGACATTCTTTGCGAGTACCTAGAGACTACTCCTGATTATACGAAAATACTAGGTATCAGTGTAAAAGTTGATGGTTTCAATTGTTTTAAAACTCGAGAAAGAGAAGGTTTTATTAATTTCAAAGAGTTGCCGTCTCCCTACTTACAAGGAATTTTTGATGACTTGATTAGAATACCTAATAAGTGGAATGCCTGCCATGAAACAAATAGAGGATGTCCTTATTCATGTGCTTTTTGTAGTTGGGGTTCTATGAATTATCGCAAACTGCAAGAATTCCCTATTGGTAGATTGGAAGAAGAATTAGAGTGGTTTGGTAAAAATAAAATAGAAGTACTATATAATTGTGATTCGAACTATGGCATCTTAAAAAGAGACTATAATATTACACAAAAATTAGTAGAAGTAAAAAGAAAATATGACTTTCCAACTCAATTTCGTCCTACTTTTGCAAAAAACAATAACCAAGATGTTTTTGAAATAGCAAAACTTTTAAACGAAGCTAAATTCCAAAAAGGTGTAACGCTTAGTATGCAGAGCATGAATGAGGAGTGCTTAAAAAATATTAAGAGAAAAAATATCAGAACGGATAGTTTTCAAAATCTTATCAACTTATACCGCCATGAGAAAATTTCTACTTACACTGAGATTATAATGGGTCTTCCTGGTGAAACTTACAAAACATTCAAAAAAGGAATTGCTAAACTATTTCAGTTAGGGCAGCATGAAGGCTGCTATATCTATATGTGTCAGCTCTTACCCAATTCCGAAATGGCAAATTCTGATTATATAAAAGAATTTAATATTAAAACGGTAAAGATGCCTATGTTATTAGCATATACCACACCTGAAAAAGACAATCTTGGGGAATTTTTCGATATAGTAGTGGAAACCAAAAGCTTATCAGTAGAAGACTGGAAAAAGTCTTTTATATTTGCATGGGCTACACAGTGTTTTCACTGCATGAACCTCACCCAGTACCTAGCTATATTTATGTGGAATGAGTTTAAAATAGATTTTGATGACTTTTACGAAAGTATAATAGAATTTGCGATAAAATATCCACATACCCTAGTCGGAAAGCAATACCTTCTGGTACGTAATATTATAGAAAAGTGGTTGGATGGTGAAAGCATAGACCTTACCGTAAAACAGTTTGGAGAAACAACGTGGAATGCTGAAGAAGCTTCGTTCCTAAACATTGTCAGTAACAAGGACATTTTTTATCTTGAAGTCGAGAAAATAATGATTTATCTGATAAAGACTAAAAACTTATTTATTCAAAAAGAACTACTAAATGATTTGATTAACTACCAAAAAAACATGCTTGTCGATCCATTTACACCAGCTTTTTTTTCTATGGATTTAAAATATAATTTACCAGAATACTTCGACAACTCATACTTTGGTATACAAATACCCTTGGAAAAGAAAGATTGCCATGTAACCTTTACTAAAGACCATGAATATACTAATAATTTAAAATCCTATAGTCTCGAAGTGGTCCGCTATGGAAGAAAAAGCAATAAACTCCACCACAAAAAAAGAGTTATGTAATTTTTAAAATGGTACCTATAGATTGGACACTAAGAAAAAAAGTGTTTAGTCTATAGGTATTTTTTTGTATACTATTTATGAATAAAGGAGGCAACGCCTTGAGTAAAATTATTTTTTCAAAAACAGATATTGCAATTTTAGAGAAAAATCAAAATGTAACTCGTGTTTCCGAAAAATCAATTACTTATACGGATGAATTTAAACGTGCTTTCATTGAAGAATATCTTAAAGGGGGAAAATCTCCTCGCACAATTTTTAGCGAATTTGGATTCTGCGCTGAAATGCTTGGCACTAAACGTTATGAGCAAGCTGCTGCACGCTGGATTAAAGCCTATAACAAAGATGGTATCATTGCTTTAAGAGATACTCGCAAGGAGACATCTGGCCGTCCACGTAAAAAAGAATTATCTCCACAAGAAATTATTGAACAACAAGAAGCAAAAATTTCTTTACTTGAAGGCCAGGTAGAATTGCTAAAAAAATCCGACGTGATCGAAAGGAGGCTGTTAAACAAAGCCGAAAATCTTCTGCCAAGTGAAATTTTTGGGTTAATATATCAAACCATTACAAAGAGCAACCTAAAAAGTAAAATCTCGTATTATTGTGATTTATTAACAGTCTCAAGATCTGGTTATTATAATTTCGTTGCAAATAGCAAGAGTCATAAAGACAAAGAACTCGTTGATTTAAGCGTGAGAGATCTTATTCTAAAAGCATTCAATATACATGGTTTTAAGAAAGGTTCTAGATCGATAAAGATGACATTGCAAAACGAATATGGAATTATTTTTAATAGAAAACGAATTCAACGTATTATGCGTAAATACAATATTCTCTGTCCAATTCGTAAAGCGAATCCTTATCGAAGAATGGCAAAAGCCACAAAAGAACATTGTGTAGTTCCAAATACTTTAAAGCGGAATTTCAAACAAGGCGTTGCTGGCATGGTATTATTGACGGACATAACCTATCTTCCATACGGTATAAATAATATGGCTTATTTGTCAACCATAAAAGATGCTGTTACAAATGAAATACTCGCTTATCAAGTATCACAAAGAATTACACTAGACATTGCAACAGATACAATACACAAACTCATGAAAAAGCATAAAAACATTCTAACTCAAGACGCCTTCATACATTCAGACCAAGGGGTGCATTATACCAGTCCTAAGTATCAAAAACTTTTAAAGGATTTTGGACTGAAACAGTCCATGTCAAGACGTGGGAATTGTTGGGATAATGCACCACAAGAATCTTTCTTTGGTCATATGAAAGACGAAATGAATTATAAAGCCTGTCAAACATTTAATGAACTCAAGAAGCTTATTAATCGTTACATGCGTTATTATAATAATTATCGGTGTCAATGGAATCTAAAAAAGCTGACTCCTATACAATATAGAAATCAGCTTTTGATTGCTTAATACACTTTTTACTATTGTCCTTGACAAAGGGTCCACTTTATTTCTTAGTGCGACCCCCCTTTTTTTGTCTATTTAAATTTAAAAATGTAAAAAAATAAATATACTTTACACCCCAAGGGGTTTACATTTTTCACTAGAGTCTTTAAAATAAACGTAGGGGATTGTTTAATAAAATTTAAGCAAATATAAGTCAAAATAAAATATTCAATCCTTATAACTAAGTAAAAATAAGTTTTTTATTTGTAAATTGTTTCAGTTGAAATGGAAACGGACAAATATTTTTCAGAAGATAAGGAGAATGGTTCTATGTTAAAATGTATTGCAGTTATGACTAGCGGTGGTGACAGCCCAGGAATGAATGCGGCAACTCGTGCCGTTGTTCGTACGGCACTTTATGAAGGTGTTGAGGTTTGGGGAATTAACAACGGATATAAAGGTGCTATTGAAGATGATATGTATAAACTGGAATCTCGTTCAGTTGGAGATATCATTCAAAGAGGCGGTACTTTTTTGGGTACAGCTCGCAGTCCTGAGTTCAAAACAGAAGAAGGTCGTAAGCAAGCCATGGCCAATTTTAAAAAACATGGTATCCAGGGTTTGGTTATTATCGGTGGTGATGGCAGCTTAACGGGTGGTGCTTTGCTGAGTAAATTGGGTATGCCAATTGTCGGTCTTCCTGGTACAATTGATAATGATGTATGGGGAACGGATTATACGATTGGTGCTGATACAGCTGCTAATACGATTGTGGATGCTATCAATAAACTTAGAGATACGGCTTCGGCACATCGGCGCATTATTCTTATTGAAGTTATGGGTCGTAAATCTGGTTGGCTCGCAATGACAACTGGGATTGCTGGCGGGGCAGAATATGTTCTGGTTCCAGAGGTGAAATATAATATTGATGATATGTGTCAGGAACTTAAGGAAGCTTATGACCGTGGTAAACGTTACAGCATCGTTGTTGTTGCTGAAGGTGCTGGCAGTGCTATTGAAATTGGTAAAGAAGTTGGCGAAAAAACAGGCATTGATACAAGAGTGTCCGTGTTAGGACATATCCAGCGTGGTGGGTCACCAAGTGTGGAAGACCGTATTAAAGCAAGTATGCTTGGCGAAAAAGCCGCCTTGGCTTTAATTTCCGGGTTATCAAATGTGGTGTTTGGTTTCGATGCAGGAAAAGTGGTTAGTATCGATCTTAATGATGCGGTACATAATCAAAAAACACTGGATCCAGAATTGATTCGTTTAGCCCGTGTATTAGCATAAAAAGAAAAGAAAAAGAAAACCCCCGCTGTATGTTTGTACTTTACACAGCGGGGGTTTTCTTGTAGTAGGAATTTGGTTGAGTTTTATAGTTCGTATTTAAAATACGGAACCATCATAGTGAAGTGTAGCAAAATAATCATCCAGTGTTTCGGCACGGCGAATCAGTTCTACGTCACCGTTTTCTTTCCATAAGAGTTCAGCCGAACGAAGTTTTCCATTATAATTAAATCCCATAGCATGACCATGGGCACCGGCATCATGAATTACAATACGATCACCGATGTCAATGGCTGGCAATTGACGGTCAATAGCAAATTTATCATTATTTTCACAAAGTGAACCTGTAATATCATACGTATGATCTAAGGGAGCATTTTCTTTACCAACTACGGTAATATGATGATAAGCACCATAGAGTGCAGGACGCATCAGATTAGCCATACAAGAATCAAGCCCCATATAGTCTTTGTAGGTTTTCTTTTCATGAAGTGCTGTAGAGACAAGATATCCATAAGGACCTGTAATAGCACGGCCAAGCTCCATGGCGATGGCTAGGTTTAAACCTGCTGATCGAATGATTTTATCATATACCTTATGAATGCCATCACCAATATATTCTAAATCAATAGCGGTTTCTTCTGGGCGGTAGGGAATTCCAACACCGCCGCCTAAATTTACAAACTCCAAATCAATGGCAAGTTTTTCTTTAATTTCAACAGCGAGATTGAACATGAGCTCAGCTGTGGCAATAAAAGAATTTGGATTTAATTCGTTCGAAATAACCATAGTGTGCAGACCAAAGCGCTTTACGCCTTTATCTTTGCAGATTTGGTAGGCTTCAAATAATTGTTTTTTTGTCAAACCATATTTCGCTTCTTCTGGTTTGCCAATGATATCATTACCAGCAATTAAAGATCCAGGATTGTAGCGGAATGATAATACTTCCGGGAATCCGGCATTTTTTTCTAAATATTCAATATGGGTAATATCATCAAGATTGATGACCGCGCCCAAGGCAATTGCTTTTTGGAATTCATCTGCTGGTGTATCATTGGATGTGAGCATGATTTTTTCACCGTGGATGCCAGATTTATCTGATAAGATTAGTTCCGCTAATGAGCTGCAATCAGCTCCAGCGCCTTCTTCAGCAAGAATTTGCAATAAACGCGGATTAGGTGCTGCCTTTACGGCATAATGTTCACGAAAAGAAGGTGCCCAGGAAAAAGCTTTGAATAAACGACGCATATTAAGACGAATAGCCTTTTCATCATAAATGTGAAAAGGTGTCGGATATTTTTGAATGATTTTTTCAAGTTGAGATTGTGAAATTGGAAAATTTTTTTCAGCCATAAATTAATAATACCTCCAATTGATTTTACATACTTATCGGAAACAAAAAAGCGACTCGAAAGAAAGCTTCTCGCAAATCGCTACGTATTTATAGCATGCAAGATAGCACTCCATACGTTTGTATGACAGTCTGGTGTTTATTCAACCCAAGACCAATAATCTTCCTTTACCCTTAGAAAATTATTTCGGCGATAATCCCTTTTCCTATACATCAACGTTGGTAACTCTGCATAGGTACTATTGATTTATCGCACCTCTATCTGTAAATATGTAAATATTATATTGGTATGTATTATAACAATATTCAAGATAAGTGTCAATTGAAAATTAGAATCAATCTTCATTGTGGAAAAATATCTATGGTTTTCTGATTCCTTGTTGATCTTTTGCGGCTCGGTAATCAAAGAAACATTTGACTTTTAACGAAATAATTAGGGTTAGCCGTTTTTTTGTGATAAAATAAAAGTAATATTTATTGTTATTAAGGAGAAAAATTTTATGTGGATGAGAATTTGGCGCTGGGTACAAATGTTTCGTGAAGAGTTGTTGGTCTTATTCATTGCGGTGCGAAATCCAGCAACCCCAAAAAGCATAAAATTTTTATTTTTGCTGGCAGTTGGCTATTTGCTTAGTCCGATAGGTTTTATTCTTGATACAATACCTGTAGTGGGGCTTATGGATGATATGGTTATTGTTCCAGCTTTACTTTATTATATTATGCGAAGGCTTCCACCTAGTGTGCGGCAAGATAGTGAAATGAAGGTGCGGCGACTAGGACGGAAGTTAGCCTATATTTTTTTAGCAGTGGCAGTTTTTTTTGTGATTTGGATGGTATTTATTTTTTGGGTCATATATTCATTGCTGATTAAATAATAGGGGACTTTGATGAGGTGTAAATTTAGTGAGATTATATATTGCCGAAAAACCAAGTATGGGAGCTGAGATTGCAAAGTGCCTTACAGGTCCAATTGCAAGACATGATGGGTACCTTGTTACGAAAGACGGCGTGGTTACGTGGGGGTTTGGTCATATTTTACGTCAGGCAGAACCGGATGAATATGATTCGAAATATAAGATGTGGAAAACGGAAGATTTGCCGATTATTCCGCAAACGTGGAAACTATTGATTGATAAGTCGTGTGAAAAACAATTTTATATCATAAAAGACCTGATTGGCAAGGCAGATGAAATCATTCATGCTGGTGACCCGGATCGTGAAGGGCAGCTTTTGATTGATGAAGTTTTGGATTATGTTGAAAATAATAAACCGGTTAAACGCATTTTATTGAACGCGCTTGACGAGAAAAGTATTAAAAAGGCAAATGCGACACTGCGTGATAATCATGATTTTTTCAATCTCAAACAATCTGCTTTGGCAAGAGCGAGAGCGGATTGGTTGATTGGAATGAATTTGTCACGTGCTTATACTTTGGCAGCACGACGGGCAGGACATAAAGTTGTTTTGCCGATTGGTCGGGTTAAGACACCGACACTGGCTTTGGTAGTTCGACGGGAACGTGAACTAAATGCATTTGTCCCCGTGGATTATTTTACAATAAAAGCAGAGTTTTCTCATAAAAATGGAAATTTTTCGGCTGTTTGGAAACCGAATGATAAGCAGGCTGGGCTTGATACAGAAGGTCGCTTATTAGATGAGAAAGTCGCACAAAAGCTCGTGGAAAATTTTGTTCAGCCGGAAAAAATTGGACAGGTTTCACTGTACCAAACAACTGAAAAAAAAGAGGCACAGCGTTTACCGTTTTCCCTTTCCTCACTGCAAGTGCTGGCGGGAAAACGTTTTGGTTATGAACCACAACTTGTATTAGATACCGCGCAGAAGCTTTATGAAAAAAAGATGACGACATATCCTCGTTCTGACTGTGATTATTTACCACAAAATCAGTTGAGTGATGCGAAAATTATTTTGGCTAATTTAGCTAAAATCGATGATTCTGCTTTAGCTCAGTGGGCTAAAGGTACGGATCTGACAATCAAGAGTCGTGCTTGGAATGATAAAAAAATATCAGCCCATCATGCAATTATACCGACTCAGGTGCAGGTTAAGCTGGCTTCTTTAAGTGAAACGGAACGAAATTTGTATTTTTTGATTGCACAGGTTTATATTGCGCAGTTTTTTCCGTTGCATGTGTATGATCAAACAAGAGTTGAGGTTTTATATAAAAAAGAAATTTTTGCTGTCAGTGGGCGAGTCATCAAACAATCCGGTTGGAAAACCTTATATTCTTCAATGGTAGAGGATGATGATAAAAGCGAGGATGCTGTTTCAGCTTTACCAGCTATGCAAAAAAAAGATACGATAGAATATATTGATGCTAAAATCGATAATCGAGCAACGAAACCACCAGTGCGCTTTACAGCGGCGACATTGTTGGCTGGTATGAAGGAAATTCATAAATATGTGAAGGATCAAGAAGCGAAGAAAAAACTTAAAGATGTTTATGGTATTGGAACAGAGGCAACGAGAGCTACGATTATTGATGATTTAATGAAACGTGGTTTTTTAAACTCGGAGGGCAAAAAAAAATATTTGTTTCCCACGGCTGCTGCCTATCTTTTGGTGGATGCCTTGCCAGATGAAATGACGTATCCTGATTCAACGGCAATTTGGGAAGATCATTTACATTCGATGGCGGATGGTGACGGCGAATTAAATGACTTTTTAGCGGCACAGATTGAGTTTACAAAATTGCTTTGCCTAAAGGCAAATGATATTCATTTACCTATAAAAGGCGATCATCCTTGTCCACGTTGCAATAAAGGTGTCTTAATACAGCGTACGGGGAAAAATGGTCCTTTTTGGGGTTGCTCAAATTATCCAAGCTGCCATATGAGCTGTGATGATGAAAATGGAAAACCAAAACTTGTTCGTCCTAGTCATAATGTGAATCCTAATAATTCTACAGCTGGTTTTCCGTCTATGTTATCCGCGCAGGCCATGATTGCACAGATGGAGAAGGAACCGCAGGAAAGAAAACAATCTGCCAGAAAGATAGAGTCTGTGAAAAAATCCGCACCAGTTAGTGCCATCCTTTGTCCTAGCTGTCAAACGGGTAATTTGCGACGTGTGAATGGGCGCAATGGATTTTTTTGGGGATGCAATCAGTATCCTCAGTGTACCGCTACTTTTGATGATGAAAACGGGAAACCGAGGCTCAATACGTAACAGATATAAATAAGATACTTATATATAAGGGGGAGCATTCATATGAGTGAAAAATTTTTGGCATTGGGATTACAGCCCGATTTAGTTAAGGCTTTAGATGAAATGAATTTTCTGCAGCCGACACCGATTCAAGAACAAACAATTCCAGCTGCATTAAAAGGTGACAATATTGTTGGGCGGTCAGCAACAGGAACGGGTAAAACCTTAGCCTATCTCTTACCAATCCTGCAAAAAATCGATCCGGAATCTTCCGCAGTACAGGCGGTTATTCTGGCACCAACCTATGAACTGGCTATGCAGATTTCTCATCAGGTTCAATTGGTGGTTCAAAAAGCGGAAATGAAGATTACATCTTTATCTTTAATTGGTGGTGCAAATGTTACTAGACAGATTGAAAAATTGAAAAAAAAACCACAGATTGTTATTGGGTCGGCGGGGCGTATTAATGAGTTGCAAAGAAAGGGAAAACTAAAAATGCAGCAGGTCAAATTTTTGGTCTTGGATGAAGTGGATCGTTTGTTGGATGATCAGAATCAAGAGTCCATTGAGCAGGTTTTGAAATGTATTGGGACAGATTGTCAGCATTTTCTTTTTTCGGCAACGATTGCTGCTAAAACGATGAAACGGGCGAGCTTTGTTCTGCATCCAACGGTAGTAAAATTAGGTGATGATTTGATTTTGCAGCCACAGATTGAAAATTTCTATTTTATTACAACATTTCGTGATAAAATAGAAGTGTTGCGTAAATTAACAAAACTTTTTCCTGTTAAGCGAGGCTTGGTTTTTGTTAATAAAATGTATGATCTCGGGAAAACAATGGAAAATCTAACATATAATGATATTAAGGTTGCTGCTCTTACGGGAGACGCTGATAAATTATCTCGTAAAAAAGCAATTGATGATTTTACAAAAGGAAAAGTCACATTGCTGCTCGCAACAGATTTAGCGGCAAGAGGTCTGGATATACCGGATATTGATTATGTTATTAATTTAGATATACCAGAAAATGAGGGCATCTATTTGCATCGGGCTGGTAGAACGGGTAGAGCAGGTGCTACTGGCATTGCAGTGTCACTTGTGGATTCGAAAGAAGTGACACACTTTGTGGAAATTGGTAAAAAATTGAATTTGCAATTTGTGCCGAAAAAAATGCTGAATGGTAAAATTGTTGATTTTATAGTAAAACCAAAACATTGGAAATAAAGTATGAGAGAATTTTAGGAGGTGAACCTATTACTCCCCAGTTTTTTTAGGGAGCGAATAGGACGTGGTTGGATTTTTTGACGGCTGTATTTAACTTGGCAATTGTTTTCTTTTTGGTTTTTTTGAACGGATTTTTTGTGGCAGCAGAGTTTGCTATTGTAAAGGTGCGTTCTTCCAAAATTGAAATGTTGATACAAGAAGGAAATACAAAGGCAAAATATGCAAAAGAATTGGTTGATCATTTAGATGCATCACTTTCAGTGACGCAGCTTGGTATAACGCTGGCGTCACTTGGTCTTGGCTGGGTAGGTGAACCAGCAGTGGCAGTAATTATTAATCCACTGATGGTATTTATAGGAATTCCAGCAGACGTGGGGCATACGGTAGCATTTGTGATAGCCTTTTCTCTGATTACCGCATTACATATTGTTTTAGGAGAATTAACGCCAAAATCATTGGCTATCCAAAAAGTAGATGCTGTTGTCTTAGGTGTGGCATTGCCGATGATTCTGTTTCATAAAGTGATGTACCCAATCGTTTGGATACTGAATCATGTGGCAAATTGGGTTCTTCGGCAAATTGTTGGTATCGAAGTTTCGAATGCGGGTGATGCTGCTCATACAGAAGATGAAATACGTATATTGATGGAAGAAAGCCATAAGCAAGGTTATATTGATAAGACGGAACTTACTTTTGTGGATAATGTCTTTGATTTTTCGGAGCGTAATGTACGTGAAGTTATGATTCCGCGTACGGATATGATTTGTCTTTATACAGAGGATTCTTTTGAAGAAAATGTGAAAATTGCTTTGGAAGAAAAGTTAACGCGCTATCCAATTTGTGAAGAAGATAAAGATAACATTATTGGATTTTTGCATATTAAAGATTTGCTTCGCGGACTTTATGCCGGTGAAAAACCAGAACTTCGTACCTTGGTTAGACCGGCATCGGTGGTGCCGGAATCCATGTCACTTAGTAATCTTTTAAAACTCATGCAAAAGACTCGTTCGCAGCTTGCCATTGTGGTTGATGAATATGGAGGAACTGCCGGACTTGTAACGATTGAAGATATTGTTGAAGAAATTGTCGGTGAGATTCAGGATGAATTTGATGAAGACCGACCGATGATTGAACAGCGATCGAATGATACGTATTCTGTTGATGCACGGCTTCTTATTGAAGAACTTAATGATGATTTGAAAATGGATCTTGATCCGGACAATGTTGATACGATTGGCGGTTGGCTTTATTCAAGAATAGAAATACCACCTCAAGTTGGTCATAAAGTCAGCCATCATGGTGATCAGTTTTTTGTTGAAGAGGTTGATCATATGCGAATTACGCGTGTTTTGATTAAATTGCATTATATATTAGAACGAGATACCGATGATGAGATGGAATAATATATGATTTTGCCACAGACAGTACTGTCTGCTTTTTAGCGGATTGGTGCTGTCTGTTTTTGTGTAGATAGTTTTCATACAAGTCGGCTTATTTGTACAAAGTTACAAGGTAGGTCGATTTTTGCATAAAATTAAACGGAGTAGTAAATATTTTGTTTTTAATTATAATACAATAAATTTAATTAATGATTATTGGCAAAATTATGCATAATACTTATAGATAACACTGTACTTTCTAAGGTATCGTAGTGTATAATAAATATAAATAGTGTAGTGCATAATCGAATAATCATTGATGTGATAAAGCTTTAAGAGTGATTTCGTAAAGTGGAAATATTGTTTTATGGTTTAACAAAAAACATAAAATTTATTATCGTATCAATTCATATGGTTTATGCAGCTTACTGAGAGCGTGTTGATTTTTAATGGGTATGTTGGGGGATATTTTAGTGATGATATCCTTCTATCAATATGCGTATTTATTGAAATGAGATTGATTTGTAGTGTAAACTGCATCTTTTATTGTGAATTGTGCTACCTATTTCGAGGTGTTAGGGCATATTAAAGTAATAAATTTTTTTGATTGTTGATGGAAGCAATGATTACGAAAGCGATTTCTTTATTGGTGTCTATCCATATTAAGACTGGGGGAGATTATTATAAAATCTTATCAAGAACATGAATTAACTGAAATCATTCAGATTGACCCAAAAGTTTGCAAGGGCTGCGATTCTTGTAAATCCTTTTGTCCAGCTGATGCGATTGACGGTAAATATGGTGCGACGCATCATATTGAGTCAACGAAATGTCTTCAGTGCGGTCAGTGTTTAGTGAATTGTCCGTTTGGTGCAATCAAAGATCAAGTGGATGCAGTTGATGAAGTCCTGAAAAAACTCGATGATCCTAATATTACTGTTGTCGCAACGATTGCACCAGCAGTACGTGTTGCCTTGGGTGAAGAATTTGGTATGGAACCAGGATCTTTGGTAACTGAAAAAATGTATGGGGCACTTAAAAAAGCAGGCTTTAAAATTATGGATGTAAATTTTGCTGCGGATAATACGATAATGGAAGAAGGCATGGAGCTGATTGAAAAAATCAAGCATTATGTACTTGGTCTTCCGACAGAACATCATCTGGGAGCACTTCCACAGTTCACATCTTGTTGTTCAGCTTGGGTACGTTACATAGAATTAAATCATCCGGATCTTCTGGACCATTTATCCACAGCCAAATCACCGCAAGGGATGGCAGGTCCAGTAGTAAAAACATATGGTGCTACAGAAGTTTGGCATACAGAACCAGAAAAAATTTATGCAGTTGGCGTATATCCTTGTACGGCCAAAAAATTAGAAGCATCACGTCCTGAATTTCATTCGGCGGCAAAGTATTGGAAAGAACATGGTCGTAGTGCGGATTATCCTGATACGGACGTTGTTTTAACGACACGTGATTTGGCACGCCTTCTAAAGAAAAAGGGCATTGACTTGCAAACGGTTGAACCAGCTACAGAAAAAGATAATCCTTTAGCAGAATATACTGGAGCAGGAACGATTTTCGGTGTAACTGGCGGCGTTATGGAAGCTGCGCTTCGAACTGCTTATTTTGTAGTGACGGGTGATGAACTGGCAGATCTTTCCTATAAACCAGTGCGCGGCCTTGAATTTGTGAAATATGCAGATGTTTCGATGAAAGTTAAAGGAACGGATAAACAAATTACCCTCAAAGTCGCTGTGGTACATGGTACCAAAAATGTTGAAGCACTTCTGCCTGATATCAAAGCAGGGACATCACCTTATCATTTTATCGAAGTGATGAATTGTCCAGCGGGCTGCGTCAATGGCGGCGGACAGCCAATCAATCCAATGGGAACATCATGGCTTGGTAAAACCAAAGCTATATTCCCTTGGTCGTAATAGGAGGTTAAATGAATATGGCAACTTATAATTATATTGAAAAAGCAATTCAGGTTACGCGCCGTGAGTTTGTCGCTTTGACAGGTGTGGCAGCCGCAATCCTTTGGTCTGGTGCTTATGCAATTACGGATGTGGTCGAAGATCGCAATAAATATATAAAATTACGTGCAGCTGGTCTTTATAAAGATGATGAAAAAAGTGCGCTTCGTCAAAGTCATAAAAACAAAAGCTTGATGGATATGTATGCGAAACTAGCGAATAAACCATTGAGTCCAGTAGCGGAAGAGTTATTTCATACTAAATATGTTGATCGGACAAAATTAGGCTAAAGGAGGATATATAGATGGCAAAATATGATGATAATGCAATTGTGTTAAAACATGAACCAGGTACACGGTTATTCCATTGGGGGTTAATCTTAGGCTTTTTGCCGGCGGCGTTTACAGGTATCGCAATATGGTTGAAGCCATTTAGTGGAGATACTATGAACACATTGATGCAGATCCATATTATTGGTGCATGGATTTTATCGGCAGCTTGCGTACTCTTTTTCATCTTTAAATATAAACGTGTTGTGGCTTTTTGGCGCGAAATATTCACATGGACGAAAGATGATGTTGAATGGATGAAAGTTTCCGGTGGTTATCCGCAAAAAATGTTTTTTGGCAAAATTGTTCCGGTTCCAGCTATGCGCAAAATGAATTCAGGACAAAAGATGATGGGGATTATGGTATTTATTGGTACAATCCTTGTTGTTGTAACTGGTTGGATTTTATATGCAGCGCTTCCAATGGTACCAAAAGAAATTGCCTTTTATTCGGATAAAATTCATTTGATTTTGGGCTTAGGCTTAACTGTCTGTGTCGTTTGTGGACACATTGTTCTTAGTATCTATAATTGGAACGAGTGTGTTTGTATGTTTGGTGATGGAACAATGAAGGTCAATGAAGCGCAACACCATAATGAATTATGGGTTAATGAAGAGATTGAACCGGTAAAAATAAGTAAATAAATTCATAGATTGGACAGTCTGCTTGATAAATATTGAGCAGACTGTTTTTTTTATGTGAAACAAGGTATAATTAAGGCTTAAAGATTGAAATTAGGGGTTAATATTTTATGATTTTATCAATAGAAAATTTAACGAAAACGTATGGCGAGAAAACACTTTTTGAAAAGATTAGTTTCGGTATTGACGAGGGTGAGAAAATTGGCATCGTTGGCGTAAATGGTACCGGCAAATCAACCTTTATTAAAACAGTTGCTGGTTTGGTTATGGCGGATTCAGGCAATATTATTACAATGAAAAACATTCAGGTGGAATATTTGTCGCAAGATCATGATCTTGCACTGGATCATACAGTTCTGATGGAGGTATTCAAAGGAACACAGCCGATTATGGAAGTTTTACGAGAGTATGAAATTGTTTTAATGGAGAATCAGGAAGATGCTGTAGTCCAAACGAAGCTTATGAATCTTACGCAAAGGATCGATGAATTGGATGGCTGGCAGATCGAGAGTGATGCAAAGGCTATTTTAACGAAACTTGGCATTTTTGATTTCACCTTAAAAGTTGGAGATTTGTCAGGCGGGCAGCAAAAAAGGGTGGCTTTGGCATCGGCATTGATTCATCCTTGTGATCTATTGATTTTGGATGAACCGACCAATCACCTGGATAGTGAGACGATTGGCTGGCTGGAAGAATATCTGCATAAAGTGAAGGGAGCTATTTTGATGGTAACGCATGATCGGTATTTTCTTGATCGTGTGGCTACTAAAATTTTGGAATTGGACAAGGGCAATGCCTATACATATCAAGGAAATTATACAGCATTTCTTGAACTTAAAGCCGAGCGGGAAGAAAGGGAAGGTGCTTCTGAACGTAAACGACAAAATTTGCTAAGGACGGAACTGGCTTGGATGCAGCGTGGCGCAAAAGCCCGCTCGACGAAACAAAAAGCGCGGATTGACCGTTTTGAAGAATTGAAAAATAATAAAGTTGATTTAGATCAGGGCAAAGTGGAAATTGGTCTTGGTGGCAGCAGGCTTGGACGGACGATTATTGAGATTGAACATGCAGGTTATACGATTGATGAACAAACCATTTTAGATGATTTTTCTTACATTGTGCTGCGTAATGACCGTGTTGGTATTTTAGGACCCAATGGCTCAGGCAAAACAACGCTTTTAAATTTAATTGCGGGTAGACTGATCCCCACGAGTGGTACTTTAATCGTAGGACAGACTGTGAAAATCGGCTATTTTGCTCAAACGAATATCGAAATGGACGACAAGCTGCGAGCCGTAGAATATATCCGTGAAGTGGCTAATTTTATTACAATGGCTGATGGCAGCAAGATTAGTGCGACACAGCTCATGGAAAAGTTTTTATTTCCCAGTGATTTGCAATGGACGCCAATTGCAAAATTATCCGGAGGTGAAAAAAGAAGACTATTTTTACTTCGTATCTTAATGAGTGAACCAAATGTACTTTTACTTGATGAACCGACAAATGATCTGGATTTGCAGACGTTGACTATCTTAGAAGATTTTATTGATAATTTTAATGGTGCAATTATTTTCGTATCACATGATCGCTTTTTTGTTGATCGTTTAGCAGATAAAGTTTTTGTTTATGGTGAAGGTGGTAAATTGACACAGTACTTGGGCGGATATTCGTATTATAAGGCTGCTATGGAGAATGCAGTAGTGCATGAAGAAAAAAACAGACTGTCCGATACGAAAGAAAAATTTGTTAAAGAACAATCGGTGAGCTTTAAACGGAAACTGACATTTAAAGAACAGCATGAATATGCTGAAATTGAAGCAGTTATTGCAAGTGCTGAAGGTGAGCTGTCGGTTGTGGCACAGCAAATAAATGCAGCTGGTGCTGATTATGGGAAATTAAATGATCTTACCAAAACGCAGATGCTTTTACAGACAAAATTAGATGATCTTATGGAGCGCTGGGCTTATTTGGAAGACATAGCAGAACAACAAAAATAAGCAGGATAAATAAATTTGGCAGCGAAATCATTAAAAAGAAAGTCTACTCAAAATTAACTTGGAGGCGAGATACGTGAAGTTTAAATTTTTGCATAACAATCTTAATGTATTGGACTTAGACAAATCACTCAGCTTTTATAAAAAAGCTTTGGAACTTGAAGAAGTGAGACGGCTTGATCGCGAAGGTTTTACTTTAGTGTATTTAGGAGATCACGGTGCCACATCCCATGAACTGGAATTGACCTACATTCATGGACGTACGGAAAAATATAATTTAGGTGAAAATGAAGTCCATTTGGCATTTTGTGTGGATGATTTTGCAGCTGCCCATGCATTACATGAAAAAATGGGCTGTATTTGCTATGAAAATAAAAAAATGGGTATTTATTTTATTGCTGATCCAGATGGATATTGGCTAGAAGTAATACCCAAGGATCATGTATCACAGCGGTAAGGTTTTTATCAGCATTGATTTTCCGATGGATAATACTTATCCATCGGACTTTTTTATGGTACAATATAAGAAGATTTTTTATTTTGATTGGTTGTAGGATACGGAAGGGGTTATTATTTTGAACAAACAAAAATTTCAGAGTATGATTGATGAATTTACGGTTAATCAAGAAGAACTTCAGCAAATTTCAGCTGCTTTTAGACGTGATATAGAAATGGGACTGGTTGATGAGCAGACATCCTCATTGCGTATGCTTAAATCTTATGTGGGTTTGCCAGCGGGTAATGAAAAAGGTGAGTTTTTAGCACTTGATTTTGGCGGTACGAATATTCGCGTTTTACGGATTAAATTGCATGGCCATGGTCAATTTGAAATATTAAAAAAAGTCGCTAAACCTTTACGTGTTCATGGTATTTACGATTTTATTGATGCAGAGGCAAAGGCTGCTGATTTATTTGATTTTATTGCAGGTCTTGTGGATGAGGCTATCGAAGAAAATCATGAGCAAGAATTTTTGCTTGGACATACCTTTTCTTTTCCGTCCGAACAAACCGATTTATACAATGCCAAGTTAATTATTTGGACCAAAGAGTTTGCCACGCAAGGTGTGGAAGGTCAAGTTGTCAATGATCTTTTACGTGCTGCACTAGTGAGAAATGGTGTGGGAAATGTTCGCCCGACCGCCGTAATTAATGATACGGTTGCCGTGCTTTTAGCAGCGGCATATAAACAAAGTGCAACGTATATTGGCTCGATTTATGCTACAGGTCATAATACCTGTTATCTGGAACCTTATAAAGACGAAGCGAAGGCACGGATGATTATTAACTTAGAATCTGGAGCATTCAATAAAATCGCACCGAATACATATGATAAGATTTTAGATGGACAGTCAGAAAAACCGAATGAACAACGTTTGGAAAAAATGGTATCAGGACGTTATCTGGGTGTTTTGTTTGGTTTGGCGATTGCCGACGGGGTTGAAGAAAGCACTAAACATTATGATTTTACGAGCATTGATTTGTCGGCGATTTTGTCTGACAAAACGACATCCCTGAATGAGGTGAAAAAAATCATGGAAGTCAAACTGGAACGAACAATTCTGCAAGAAGAATGTGAATGGATTAAAGCACTCGCTGAAGCAATTGTGATTCGCTCTGCTAGACTTGTGGCGGCTACTTTCGCTGGTATCATTTGGCATCTCAATGGTGATACAATCAGCAAGCAGCATATAGCGATTGATGGTTCTCTTTATGAAAAGATGCCTTTATGCGTTGAGTCGATCCAAAAAGCTTTATATGATATACTTGGTGAACAGGCTTCGGTAGTGGATACGGTGCTGGAAAATGGAGGATCGGGTCTCGGTGCAGCTATTGCAAGTGCCATTGAACCCGTGACGTAAATTTTCTGAGACTAAAAATTATAAGAGGACCGGCTTGGTTTAATCGGGCCGGTTCTTATAGTATAAGGATTGATTGAGGTTGTTAGTATGGAACAGAGTTTAAGTCTGAATCTTGGACAAAAGTTAGCAATGACAGCAAAGTTACAACAAGCTATTCAGATTTTGCAGCTTTCGTCACAAGACTTGTGTACAATGATAGAAAATGAATATTTAGAAAATCCAGCATTGGAAATGGATGAATCATTTCCTGAAACAGATGTAGATGAAAAAACAACAGATCGGTATAGCATTGAAGATATAGCAAATTTAGCAAATTATCTAGGTGATGAACGACCAGGAAAAATTGTACGTGATGACACGAACCAAACTTTTGAAGTAATGGAGGTTTCACAAAATTCACTGGTAGACATATTGATTGAGCAAATAAACTTTACTTTTTCAAAAAAAGAAGACCATAAAATTGCGGAGTATATTGTAGGTTCGCTTGATGATTGTGGTTATTTGCGGATTTCGTGTGCTGAAATTGCGGTGGCTATGCAAGTGAGTGAAGTACATGTAGGGGCTATACTAGAAATCATTCAAACTTTTGACCCAGCTGGAGTAGGTGCACGAGACCTAAAAGAATGTTTAATGATACAAGCAAAGCAGCAAGGTATTTATCAAGGTCTTATAGCGGCTGTTATAGATAAGCATCTTGATGCAGTTGCTGATGCACAGTTTAAAGTGATTGCTGAAAAAGAAAATTGTTCACCAAACGATGTGCAGGCAGCAGTCGATATTATTCGTAAGCTTAATCCTAAGCCAGGGAGTTCATATGGTGGTGCACAATCGGATTATATTGTGCCGGATGTTGTTGTTAGAAAAATAGATGATGAATATATTGTTCTGGTGAATCAGTATGGAACACCTAAACTAAATATTAGTTCAACCTATAAAAACGGTGTGAATTTTGATCACGATACGAAAAAATATATTGAACAGCGGGTGAACTCAGCAGCTTGGCTTATAAAAAGCATTGAGCAGCGTCGGATGACTTTATTTAATGTAGTTTCTGAGATTGTACGGCTGCAAAAGGAGTTTTTCGATAAAGGAGCAAATTATTTACGACCCATGCTGATGAAGACGATTGCGGAAAATGTTAATGTTCATGAATCGACGGTTAGCAGGGCGGTTGCCAATAAATATGTTGAGACACCACATGGCGTGATTCCATTGAAAAAGTTTTTTACCGCAAATTTGGGTAGCGTGATGGAAGGCGAAGAACTTATTGCCGGACAGGTAAAAATGATGCTAAAACAAATGATTGAAGAGGAGGATTGTAAAAAACCGTTTAGTGATCAGCAGCTTAGTGATATGTTGAAAGAGAAAAATATGAATATATCAAGGCGGACTGTGATGAAGTATCGGGAACAGCTTGGCTTTCTGTCATCTGTGAAACGAAAAAGGTATTGATGTTTATAGGTATTATCTTCGAAAACAATTGTTATTTTTTGAACTTTCACATATAATAGAAACAAGCTCCATGCTTTGTACGTATATGGTTTCTTAAGTGATAGGGTTTCAATCATATAATAAATAGAAAAATAAGAATATTTAGAGTACAGGAGCTTTTGTTTATCCTTATAAAATTTTTATAAGGCCAGATTCTATAGGATGGCGAGGGGATCTATATGAGTCAGGATGATAACAAGCAAAGAAAACATGTGGTTATAATTGGTGCTGGATTTGGTGGTGTGAAAGCAGCACGCAGTTTAGCAAAAGAAAATGTGGATATTACAATCGTAGATCGAAACAATTTTCATTTATTTCAACCGCTTTTATATCAAGTATCAACTGCAATTTTAGCAGAGGCTGAGATTGCCTATCCCGTTCGGGCCTTTTTTCAAAAGAACCAAAATGTAGAGTTCTTTTTAGGTGAAGTTATTGATTTTGATCTTGACGTAAAAAAAATCATTACGGATCATGGTGCTCTTTTTTATGATTATTTAGTGATAGCAGCTGGGTCAATGACAAATTATTTTGGCATGGATACTCTGGAAAAATATTGTATGGGTATGAAAACATTGGAAGAATCCGTGCGAATTCGTAATCATATTTTGAATATATTTGAAGAAGCGAATAAAGAAGAAGATTCGCAAAAACGCAAGCAATTATTGACATTTATTTGTGTAGGCGGCGGTCCTACTGGCATTGAAGAAGCAGGGTCTTTGTCAGAACTCATCTACCATGTGATGTCGAAAGAATATCATAATCTTGATTTTTCACAAGTCGATATTAAATTAATTGAAGCCACTGATAAAGTGTTGCCGATGATGCCGGATAATCTTCGGGAAGAAACGATCCATGTTTTACAACGGAAAAATGTCGATGTACGTCTTAATTCACAGGTACTCAATTATGATGGTGAAAAACTGACTTTAAAAGATGGTGAAGTGATCCCGACACAGACTGTTATTTGGGCTGCGGGGGTAAAAGCGGTGCCAATTATCGCTAAGCTGGGTGAGGAATTAGATCGATCAGGGCGGGTCGTTGTACAAAAAACACTGCAGTTAATCAATCATCCAGAAATTTTTGCTATTGGTGATAATGCTTGCTTCATGCAAGATGGAAGACCGTTGGCGACAATTGCTCCAGTGGCGACACAGGCAGCTCTTATTACAGCGGGTAATATTATGAAATTGATTCATGGACAAACTATATTGGACGAATTTTCTTATAAAGATGTGGGCAGTATGGCAACAATTGGGCGTGGTGATGCTGTAATGTTTAAAGGTACTTGGCAGATGAAGGGTTTTTTTGCCTGGTGTGCCTGGATGGTTGTTCATTTGATGCGTTTAGCGGGTACACATACGAATATTACTGTTGCTTTAAAGTGGATGTGGAATTTCTTTTCTGGTACTCGTTTGGGCAGAATTATAACAAAATAATAAGACAAACAGCAGATGAAGCGTGAAAAATATTTAAACTTGAGATATAATTATATAAGATTGTGGTATAATGTGGAATGGGTTATAGACTTATTCCACATTATTATTTATAGAGGTATTATTTATGATGAAAAGAGTATACTGTGCATGGAGTTGTCTGCTTATTTGTGTTTGTATAGAAAGCGGATTCCTACAAGACGCACAGGCACAAGATACTGAAGTTAAATCTACGGTGCAGACAGAATCAGCCGTGAGACTAAAAAGTACAACGGTTCAGGCTTACAAGGTTAAGCTTAAAAGCAACGAGGTTTTATCGGGAGCGGCGAGGATCTCCGCGGGAACTTTGGCAATAAATAGTCTTGTGAGTGAACCGCAAATGATTGATAAAGTCCGCATTACTTGGAATTCGATTGCCGATGCAGTAATGTATCAATTGGTGATTACCAAGGGAAAATCACCACTAAAAAATCATATTTTAACAACGAAAGATGAAATTTATACCAATGGTTATGAATTAGATACGGCTGTTTTTAATGTAGCAGGGGATGACCTATATTGGCAGGTACGCGCTATGGATGTCAATGGAATACCTATTTCACAGTTTACAGAATTACAACCTCTGGTGATGCAGGAGATAAATCCTACGGCGCCGAAGGTAACTACGCAATTTGATAAAATGGCCTATACGCCTTTGTATCCTGTATATTCATGGATACCTTATTTGAAAGCCAGCGAATATGAAATACAGGTATTTTTTGATGATGATGATAATCCTAAAACACCAGATCAATTACTTGAGACGGATTTGGTGACTGATCCAAAAAAATATGATTATTACGATGATACAGCCTATGCAAAACCTGGCACCTATTGGTGGCGGGTTCGTGCTGAAAATGCAGCATCCCAGCCGATTAGTGATTGGTCAGAGGCAAGTTATTTTACAGTTACGAATACAAATATAAAAGTAGCTGCTTTAGGGGATAGTATTACACATGGCGGTGGAGCTGTATCAAATCCGCCGGGTTACATAATGTATGATTGGGAAACGTATGCTGGCTTACCAATTTTGAATCTTGGGTTTAGTGGGAATACGGTAGAGTCAATGTTGGCACGCTTTGATGCGGATGTCCTTCCTTTCAAACCACACTTTCTTGTCATTATGGGGGGGGTCAACAACATTCGTGAAGGAGATTCGTCAGATCAGGTTATACAAGCATTGAGTCAAATTCGTGATAAGTGCTTAGTCAATAAGATTACACCGGTTTTTGTTACGGTTACCCCGATTAATCCTCGACTCATGGCAAGCGTCGCTGGGCTGAATCCGACAGCAGGGTGGGAATATCAACAATTGCAAATTAACGACTGGGTTAGGCAGCAATCGGCTTATGTGGATGTGACACCTCGGCTTACGGATTGGCGAGGCTGGTTATCTGAATCATTGACAACAGATGGACTACATCCAGATATGGAAGGTAAAAAAATTATCGGACAGACTATCGGAGATTATTTAAAGAATACATTCCAACTCACCTAATAAAGAAAGGCGCGATTTCTTTTTATAGAAAAAGGAGCTTGTGTGGTTTATTAAGAAATTTATTTAATAAATTGATGAAAATTTTGTAATTGATTTACTTTTGGGGGCAGATAAAATGAAAATAAAACGTATAGACACAACATTTAGTACGGATCGAATGCAAGAATCCAAGGACTTTTACATGAAATATTTTGGGTTTAAACTTGCTTATGAAAGCGATTGGTATATTGAACTGACTACGCAGACAGAAGATGCTGGCATTAGCTTTACGTTACCGCAGCGTGAGGAAGGCGAAATTTTTAGTGGTCGGGGCATGATATTGTCTTTTGAAGTTGAAAATGTCGATGCTGAGTATGAAAAATTTCAGGATGAAGAAATTACGATCTGCCAGGCTTTGCAGGATAAACCATGGGGAGAACGGAGCTTTGTGGTGGATGACCCGAATGGCGTTCATGTGTATGTATATCAATTAATTGAGCAGACTGATGAATATAAAACACTGTATTCGCCATTTAAAGAAGCACGCTAAAAGTGATTGGTCTAAAAAAGACTACATTCCCTTATCATAAGGAAATGTAGTCTTTTTTAGATTGGTATATTTTTGTAGGCTTCATTGAGTTTTGTTATTTTACAGACCGCTGCAGTCAAATTTGTAATTTCTTGAATCAGTGTGTCGGTTTCGTCTTTTTTTACAAGAATAAAAAGTTGGACTTGTTCGGTAAAAATTTTATCTTCAATAAAGATATCTTTTTTGTGGAAATTATTTTCTAATATACCGAGTAATGTGTAGTCGATATCGATGCGAATACGAACAAATAGGGTGCGAATGACAATATCGCAATTTTCTAAACCTAACGTAGCGGCTTTTCCATAGGCTCGAATTAGACCGCCGGCACCGAGTTTTATACCGCCAAAATAACGAGTGACAACTATGACCAAATCACTGAGTTCATTTTTTTTGATGACTTCAAGGATAGGCTTACCAGCAGTGCCGCTAGGTTCACCATCATCATCTGCTTTTTGCAAAGTACTCTGACCAATGACGTAAGCAGAACAATTATGCCTGGCATCCCAATATTGTTTTTTTATTTTGTTGATGAATGCAATCCCAGCAACTTCGTTAGCAGCTGGCTCAACAAAAGTCAAAAAGTGAGATTTACTGATTTCATATTCAGCTGTAGCACCTTTGCGAATTGTTTTGTAGTTTATATCCATAAAATCCTCTCGTTTATTTGTTTTCTTTGATTATACAGGAAAAAATTCTATTTGTAACCAATGGTCCGATACATATAACGTTAGGCAGAAGCTCTTTTAAAAAATTTTCTCGGTTTACATGAATTTCAAGTTTAGTATAGCTAAAATTTTTATTTTGTAGTATCCTGTATGTACTTAATAAAAGAAAAGTACTTCATAGAAGGAAAGGTCGTGTTAATACAGTCATGAAAGAACCAACGATGAATAGGAGTTTGAAAAACAGACATCTTCAACTGATATCTCTTGGCGGGATTATTGGCAGCGGATATTTTTTGGGAACTGGATATGTTTTAGAAAAAGCAGGACCAGCATCGATTCTGGCATACTTATTAGGAGGCGCAATTGTTCTTTGTGTTATGTTGTGTCTGGCGGAGCTCGCTGTAGCTAAACCTGTTTCAGGATCCTTTGTAACGTATGCAAAAGAAAATATTTCGTCTACATGGGCTTGTGGTGTGGGCTGGGCCTATTGGCTGAATTGGATTGCTTATGTACCGTCGGAAATGATTGCGGCGGGAATTATTATGAATAAATTCATACCAGAAGTAAGTCAGGTTTGGTGGGCTGTTCTGTTTGGTTTGATTGTGACGGTCATTAATCTCTTTAATGTAGAGAAGTTTGGTGAAAGTGAATTTTGGCTGGCGATTGTTAAAATTGTGGCGTTGGTTATGTTTAGCATTTTAAGCATCCTGATTTGTTTTGGTCTGATTGGTGATCAAGGTGTACTGGGGACCAGTATATTACTGGGACATGGTGGATTTGCACCAAATGGGTATTGGTCCATTATTTTAACGATGGTTATTATAATGGTTAATTTTCAAGGGTCAGAAATTATCGGTTTGGCCGCAGGTGAATGTGAGCAACCGGAAAAAAGTATCCCTATAGCGGTACGTAATGTAACTTGGCGCATCATAGCGCTTTATATTATACCTATTTCACTTTTGATTTCGATTTTACCTTGGGACCAAGCGACTTTAGAAGAAAGTGTTTTTGCAGCTGCGTTGAGTCAATATGGGCTTAGTGGAGCAAGCTCTGTATTTGCGTTTGTAGTACTGACAGCTGCTATTTCGTGCTCGAATTCAGGACTGTATGGAAGTGGCAGAACACTGCATGCTTTGGCAAAAATTGATATGGCACCAAAATGGCTGGGGGTTCTTAATAAAAACGGGATACCGCAAAATTCTATTTTGGTTTCAGTCTGTGGCTGCTGGATGGTCATTGCTTTATATACTTTGGATGCGAGCGAAACAGCGTATACATATCTACTAGCGGTGTCGGGCTTTACGGGAGCTATGGCATGGATTTCGATTTGCTGGAGCCAGTACAATTTTCGTAATAAAATTATAGCACAGGGACTTGAATCTACACTTAAATATAAAACACCATTTTTCCCATATGTCACATTGTTTGGTATTTGGGTTCAGGTTATTTGTTTATTGGTGATTGTCTTTACGGCAGATCTTCGATCTACTTTATACGCGGGTATCCCAATGATGGTGGTACCGATGATTTGGTATAGGCTCAAGAAACATCATATGGTACATCATCCGGTCATACAAAAAGAATAAACAATTACAAAAACAGGCAATATCGGTTTTTCTTAGACTGATACTGCCTGCTTTTATATAAGTAACTTTTACTATAGGCAAAAGTAAACTGGAATTTAACTTTTCAATTCAATATTATTAATTGAAATACGAAAAGGCTATTGACAAACATATAATAGATAGGTATAATATATAAATGTTCCTAGGGAATACAACCTAGTGGGATACATGCGGAAATAGCTCAGCGGTAGAGCATCGCCTTGCCAAGGCGGGGGTCGCGAGTCCGAATCTCGTTTTCCGCTCCATTTTCTTTCTGGGCCTATAGCTCAGTTGGTAGAGCAACCGGCTCATAACCGGTCGGTCTCTGGTTCAAGTCCAGATGGGCCCACCATATTTTCAAAAGTGGAAAGATATTGGATTGTGTATTTTGAAACTTAATGGTTGTTTGATTATGACTCTGTAGCTCAGTTGGATTAGAGTATTTGACTACGAATCAAAGGGTCGCAGGTTCGAGCCCTGCCAGGGTCACCAAAATTATATATTGTGGGTAGGTGCCCGAGTGGTTAAAGGGAGCAGACTGTAAATCTGCCAACTTCGGTTTACGATGGTTCGAATCCATCCTTGCCCACCACTGTAATTCATAAATGTACAGCAGCTGTTGTACATTTTATTTTTTTACTAAATAGTTAACCAATATAAGTTAAATAGTTGACCAAACGAAGGGCTTCGGTTATAATATAAAAAGATTCCAAAACGAAAGTTAAATTTATTTGTAATACTTGAGGGTCTCATTTTAGAATGAGACCCTGTTTTTTGCTTAAAAAAGCACGTTGATTCACTTTATGGAATACAACCATTAAATTGAAAAAAATTACAAAATGTATTGACAATGCAAAAAAGATAGTGTAATATAATACAAGTCGCTGTTGCAAACAACAATGATGAAATAAAAAAAGATAAAGCAAATTATTAAAAGAGATTTTAAATAGTTAAGCGATATTTTTTTAAACATATTGACAACAACTAAGTGGTTGTGTTACTATGTAAAAGCTGATTAACAGAAATCACACTGTGTTCTCTGAAAACTAAACAATGTAATTAAGATATATGTACCAACATGTATCAAGCCAGATGTGCGGGTTTGAATTTTATTCAAATCAAAATTAAGTTGGTATGCGGAAATAGCTCAGCGGTAGAGCATCGCCTTGCCAAGGCGGGGGTCGCGAGTCCGAATCTCGTTTTCCGCTCCATAATATTCGTTCCGAGTTTATACAAGGAACATCAATTTTAATTAATTGAGCCTATCAAGGTTCTCTAATATAATTTATTGGAGAGTTTGATCCTGGCTCAGGACGAACGCTGGCGGCGTGCTTAACACATGCAAGTCGAACGGAACTAAGCTTAACACCGAATCTTTTAAAGTA
>Ga0302200_10000145_pt1 | contig 71248 bp, 60 predicted proteins | sample II_Bog_N3_1_FD_194585 | JGI IMG/M metagenome (GOLD analysis project Ga0302200, IMG submission 194585) | Peat permafrost microbial communities from Stordalen Mire near Abisko, Sweden - II_Bog_N3_1 | ecosystem: Environmental > Terrestrial > Soil > Wetlands > Peat | place: Sweden: Abisko...
TTTTTAACCTATGCCGTCACGTCCCACATCGTTAGACCGCTCGTTGCGCCTGGCTTTGCCGGCGACTTCCGCCAATCTGGGTCCGGCGTTTGACGCGGCTGCCCTGGCCTTGGATTTTCATTTGCGCCTGCGCGCCGAGCGCGCGCCCGATTTCTTCGTAACCGCCGAAGGCCGCGACGCGCAGATTTGCGGGCGCATGGAGAACCACCTCATCGTTACTACCTATTGCGAGGTGCTCGAGTCGGAAAACCGCAAGATCGCGCCCCTGCGCATCCACGTCGAAAACGAGATCCCCATCGGCCGGGGTTGCGGATCGTCTGCCGCCGCCCGTCTGGCTGGCATCGCGCTGGCTGTGCATTTCGGCCATCTGCGCTGGAAGGACGATCGGATCGTCGGCGAAGCGTCGATGCGCGAGCATCATCCCGACAACGCATCTGCCTGCTGGATGGGCGCGCTCACCGTGGCCCGCATGGCCAATCAGGTGCAGGCGCAGGTGGTCGAGGTGAAGCCGAAAGGGAAGTGGCCGCTGTTGCTGGCGGTTCCCGACGCTCCGCTGTCGACCGAGCAAGCCCGCCGCGTGCTGCCCTTTCAATACTCGCGCGCGGACGCCGTCACCAACATTCAGAATTCCATGCTGCTGTTCGCGGCGTTTACGCAAGACCGGACCGATCTGCTTTCCTCGGCGCTCGAAGACCGTATCCATCAGCCCTATCGCGCGCCGCTTTGTCCACTGCTTCCGGCGATCAAGGAACTGATCGGAGATGCGGGCATTCTCGGCGCTTGCCTGAGCGGAGCGGGTCCGTCGGTGCTCGTGTTTTTGGACCCGAAGGTCCCGGCGAAAAAGGCGAAGCAGAGAATCGCCGCCCATCTCACCAAGCGCAAACTGACCGCCGAACTCATTCTCACCGAGATCGCGCAGCACGGCGGACGCGACGGGGCGGACTGGAAGAAGCATCATCCGCCGCCTGCCAAAAGATAGCGCGGCGCGAGAACCGATTGGTTCCGGCGCCGCATGACTGCTCAGTTGCGGCTAGCCGGCGGCACAATCCCGTTCATGCGCAAGTACTCGACCATCTGCCCGTAGTGGTCAAACCCGTGCCACGCGATAACCGTTGCCATCCCCAGGCGCGTGGTCTTGCCATCGCCAAAGGCGCTATCGATCGATGCGGTGGAATTGTCAGCGGTGATCGTGGCCACGGCCTTGTGCGCGTAGGCAAACGAATCCTTGAGAAACTTCATGATATCGGCCTTGGACTTGACGCTGTCTGGCCCGTTCTCGCCGCCGTACTCGACCGGTGGCCTTTCGCCCAGGATGGCGCCGGCCACCAGGTAATTGACGGCGGCCACGTGCTTCACCTGCTGGCCGAAGGTGCGGACGCCTTTGAATTCGCCATTCGTCGGCGCGAAACCGAATTTATCTTCGGGCATGGCCTCGGCGGCCGGAACCAGTTCGGTCTCGATGGCCGTGACGCCGCCATCCAAAATCTGGGCAACGGTTTTTGGTCCACCTTTCGCCTGTGCCACGCAAAAACCACACAACATCAGTACCGCCGCCAGCGCAAAGAACTTTTTCATATACCCTCCAGAAAGGATTGGACCTCTGCAATTCGCCCTCAGAGTCTACTCGTCTCCGATGAATCCCGCCAATGGTAGCTCGGCAATCGGCAGACGACTTGCTTTGCGCCTGAGGACGGCATGGGCGAGGCTTCTTGCATGCCGTCGAGTCACGAACGACTGCGACTCACGAACGACTGCGCTACCGCAAAAGGCCACTCGCGTTTTCGCCAGGAGCGCACACAATAGACAGCAATCCCCACGACCAGAATGATTGCCGCGTAACGGATCTCTCGCAAGAAACCGCGGCGTGAAACCAGAATGAAGATGAAACTTCCGGCGGCAATCAGGGCAGGCAAGGGATAGAGCCACATCCGAAACGGCCGCTTCATCTCTGGACGCCGAATGCGCAGCACAATCACGCCCACCGCCTGCACCAGATATTGCAGAAGGATGCGGATCACCACGAGGGCGGCAATTAAGTCGGCCAGCCGCAGGAAACAGAACAGCGCCGCCACCGCCGCCAGCGCGAGCACCGAAACGTACGGAATGCGATGCACGGGATGCACCCGCGCAAAGGCGCGAAAATAATTGCCATCGAGCGCCGCCGCGTATGGCACGCGCGAATAGCCGAGTGTCAGCGAAAACACCGACGCAAACGCCGTCCACATCACCAGCACCGTAATCACCATGGCCGCGCCCTGCCCGTAGACGCGCTGCATCATGGTCGAAACCACGTACAGCTTGCCGTTCGCCGCGCCCGCGCCGGTCATTTCCTGCCAGGGGATGACGCCGAGAATGCTCACATTCATTACGATATACAGGCAAACGACCGCCAGAATGGAGAGGAACAGCGCCCGCGGAATATTCTTTGTCGGTTCCTTCACTTCGTCTCCGAGAAAACAGACGTTATAGTATCCACCGATGTCGTAGGCGGCGATGAGCATGGCCCCGCCGAGTCCACGGAAGAACCCGCCCGACAGCGAGAACGCGTGCGGCGGCAAATCGAACGCCCGATGTGCGTTGAAATGGGTGAGGCCGGCGAAAATGATCCAGCCGATCGTGCCCATCACTCCAGCCCAGAGCAGCGTGCTGAGCCGCGAAATCGCGGTGATGCGGCGATAGAGCAAGAATGCGGTGAGCGCGCAGACGCCGATGGCCACGAGCGTGGCCGGCATTGCGACCCACGTCAACTGTAGAGTTCCGATCAGCGGCACGTTGACGCTGCCGGTGCGGGTTGACCAGACACGCTCTAGCCCAGGCCAGAAAAAAGCCGCATATTGCGAAAGCCCGATGGCGCCCGATGCAATCGACAACGGAGCGCTAAATGACAGTTGCCAGATAAAGAGAAACGAGACCAGCCGTCCCAACTTCTGCGGCCCATAAATTTCTTTCAAGTATTGGTACGACCCGCCTGAACCCGGCATGGCCGCGCCTAATTCCGCCCAAACCAGTCCGTCGCAGATGGCGAGCACCGCGCCCAGCACCCATCCCAGCATCGCCTGCGGGCCGCCCATCGCGGTGACGATCAGCGGGATCGTAATGAACGGCCCCACGCCGATCATGTCAATCATGTTCAGCGCGGTGGCGGAGCCGAGGCCGAGGCCGCGGACGAGTTGCGGCTCGGTGTCGGGTTCGCCTGCGCGTGGAATTGTCATGGAAAGAGTCGATGGTCGAAGGTCGTTAGTCGTCGGCGACCACTTTCTGGGTGTCCGCAATTCCTCGTTTGCAACCCATCCCCGAACGACCAGCGACTGACGACCAACGACTGTCCTCGAATCACGAACGACCGCTGACCAGATTCACAAACAACCGCACCGCCCCCGGCACGCCCGTCGGCAGTTGTCGGAAGAACGCATATCCTGTGTAGATATAAGTCCCCTTACCGTAGTGCGCCACCAGCAGTCCGCCCTTTTGCTCGCTTTCGCCGGGATCGTGCGATTCAAGCAGCGGGGTAAAGTTCGAGTCCCACTGCGACATGAAGTAGAGCCCGCGCTCCTGCACCCAGCCATCGAAATCTTTCTGAGTGATTTCATTCGGAGAATGAAAGATCGGGTTCGCCGGGTCGAGAATTTTCACCGGCGCTTCTTCCACCGAAACCCGCGCCCGGCTGAGTGTGGCCGGATAGGGCGTGAACTTGCCAGCATTGAAATCACCGGCCGATGCAGTGTACCCGAGCGTGTTGTACTGCACCACCAGCCGTCCACCCGCCTGCACAAAATCGAGCAGGCGTTTGTTGTTCGCGATCACATCCTTTTGCGTGTCGTATGCGCGAATTCCCAGCACGATCGTCTGATAGCGGCTTAAGTCTTCCGAGGCCAGCTTCTCCGCCGGAATCAGCGTCACGTTCATGCCGATCTGCTGGAGCACGGTCGGAATCTCATCGCCTGCGCCCATGACGTAGCCGACCTTGAGATCTTTCGGAACCTTCACGTCCACGACGCTGACGTGCTGTACGGCGGGCTGATAGTAATAAAACGTGCCTAGATCTTCACGCGTCACGACCGAATAACCTTCGTCGTATTTACTGTGTCCGCTCTTCAACGAGGCCCGAATCTGCTTTCGTCCCTCCGTTCGATTTCCGGGGTGGACCGTGAAATCCGCGCTCTGGCGCTCGCCGCGCTGGTGAAATTCAAGCTGCTTTTGCGCTGGATCCACGCGCCAGGTTTCTGGGACTTCAACTCGCAACGCTCCTTCATCTTTCTCTGGATCGCCTGCCCAGTGCGTTGTTTGGAGCGTCTTCGAATCCAGATTGCTCGATACATCCACCTTCACCATCGACTGCGGACCATCCTCGGTGGGAACTACCTGTTCGCCCGGGTCGAGCAAGATCGAGAAAGCCGGCGCGACGGCTAACGGACGCTCGGCAATCGCGCCCGAAGCATCTTTGTATCGGACCATGCAAACGGCCGACACTGCGCCAGTCCCGGGCTTACCGATCATGCCGACTGCCGTCACCGGGGGCGGTGGAAACGGAAGCCCCTGGTAGCGCGCGTCGTCAATTGTGTTGAGAGCGTCGGTCTCCGGGTCGTTCCGGTGCCAGTAGGGCCTGGTCAGCTCCGCGGTCGGAGGAACATAAACTTTGAACCGTGTTACGCCGCCGTTGCCGTCGGTGTCCCGCGATAGAACGTTGGAATTCCATCCCTGCGGAAGCATCAAAGTGATGTTGGGATTGATGGCTGCGCCGTCGGGGGCGGACAGTCTGGCAGTAACTTCAAGCGTTCGCCCCGGCACTGCCATGAAAGCGTCCTCTGGACTCGATCCGACAGGCGCGTCAACCACAACGTGCAGAGTCACGCCCCTTGCGAGGCTGATCGCCTTGCCCATCTCGCCCCACTTTTCATTCAAGGAAGGGAGAATGCCCTCTCTTGCTGAAGCAGAGAGTTCCGACTCCGTGATCTGCCGAATCAGTTTGCCAATCAGTCCACTGGCCGCGGAGAGGGGATCTCCCGCCGCCAGCGGATTCCGCTCCGAGGCAACTGCTGCTTCGTCGATCTTTACCTTGATCTCGGTCAACGCACCTCTTAGCCAAGGCGCCTTCTTTTCTTCCTCACCCAGCCGCGAAGCCAACCCCGGCAGCGTCTCATCGATGCCGTCAAAGAAACTCCGCTCGTGCCCGTCCTTATCTTTGTCTTTATCTTTGTCTTTTGGCGAGTCCACCGCCGAATCCACGAGCTTGTAATAAGTGAAGCGGTCGCCGGGATCGACCGTCCAGTTCGCCGCTCCCTGCGACTGCTGATGGCGCAATCCCTGCATGGCAAATTGTATGTACGATGCTCCCAGCGCCGGATCAACGACTCCCGTATTCAGCTTGAGCGTGTAGTTCGCCGCGTCACAGGTCGTCGCCCCAAAGCCGCACACGTTGCCGATATACAACTTCTTCGGCTGCCAGGGTTGCAGTCCTTCGGCAATTTGTTCCGGAAACCGCTTCGGATCGGCCGCCGCACGGAACGCCTCTCTCGTCAATATCGCCGACGCCTGATGATGCCCATGCCCGTCGCGATCCGTCCCGGAAAAGCGCGCCACCAGCACATCCGGACGAAACGTTCGAATCACCCGCACCATGTCGGCGAGGGGGATGTCGTGCCCTTGCCATTTCTGAAATGTTTCTTCCGCCGTCTTGGAATATCCAAAATCGGCCACGCGCGAGAAGCGCTGCTCGACGCCGTAATAGCGATCGGCGGCCAGCAGTTCCAATGTGCGCAGCACGCCCAGCGCGTCGAACAGATTGCTGCCTAGCTTGTTCTGTCCGCCTTCGCCGCGATTGAGCGTCATCAGCAGCGTCGAGACGCCCTTGCCACGCGCTTCGAGGGTCAGCATGCCGCCGTCTTCGTCATCGGGATGCGCGACGGTCTGCATCAAACGCCCAGTCGTCTGCAAGCGCCGCAGCATCAGCTTCAGCCCTGCGGCGCCGGTTTCCTGCGGGAGAGGCGCGTAGTAATGATCCGCATGGGCGTCGACGTTTGAGTCTGGTTTGGCCTGCGCCGGCGCGACTGCTGGAGTGGCGGCCAGCAGCAAGCCGAGCAACGCCGCGGGCGCAAGATATTTCCGCACCGACTGCCACCCGAGCTTTTTCACAAACATGATCATCTGATGGAGTGTACCTAAAGAAAGGAGCAAATATTGCCCAATGCTCTACTTGCTCATCCCCTGTGCGGCGGCGAATTTCTTCTGGCAATCGTCGGCCTGTTGCACAATGCGGCGGAACTCGGCATCCTGGCGCGCGCCCGCCAGCAGCGGATCCGCTTCCAGCGCCTCACGGGCGCAATAATTCCCGGCTACGGCCTCGCGCAGAAACGCGAAGGCAAGCTGTTTTTCGCCGCAAGCCGCCATCACCGTGCCCTGCGAATACTTAAACTCGGGATCCTGTTCCGTCGCCAACTGGTTCCGTGCCGACTCCGCCAGTTGGTGGATTTCAGTGGCCGGCGCCTTATTCAGGCAAGCCTGCACGAATCCGCGCATCCACATCGCGTTGTCGGTCATCTGCGTGGCCGCCTGCTGCGCCTCGGCCGTTTTCCCTTGCCGCATCAGCACAAACACTCGGGTTGCGTTCGACCACTCCGAGGTCGCGTCCAGGTTCAAATAGTCCATGGCCCGCTCCGGCTTCGCTTGTTCAAAAAATGCAAACGCGCACGACCGCCAGTTGTAGTTCTTGGGATCGATTGCCAGAGCCTTGTCGCATTCGCGCTGCGCCTCGTCCAGTCGTCCGGCATAGCGCGCCACATACGCCAGTGAATAATGCGCAAACGCGTTCTCGGGACGCTTCTTCACCAGCGCGCGCGCATCTTCGTAAGCCTTGTCGAGGTTTCCGGACTCGACTTCGTTCGCTGCCAGAAATCCGGCTGCACTAGCTCTGCCCGGCTCCAACGCCAGGGCACGTTTGTACGCCGCGCTCGAGCGCGCAGCTCCCGCCGCGCCTCCGTCCGAATACAGGGCATCGAAGTAATACCGCCGTCCGAGCGCTTCCCATGCCGGAGCGTAACTCGGATCGAGGCCCGTGACACTCTCCAGCGATGCGATTGCTTCCTTGTTCGCCGCGCCATCGTGCGCCATCGCCAGGGTGTGCAGATACGCGTCATAGGCTTCTCGGTTCGCGGGAGCGCTGCTGTTTTCGACTGCCTCGCGTGCGATGCCGAGAGCCGGCACAAGCTCCTGCCGGACTTCCCTGGCCATCTGATTCCGCAAAACGATCAGGTTATCGGCCGGCGCGGTCAGCGAACCGGTCCAGATCACCTTGTTATTTTTCACATCCACCGCTTCCAGCGTCACCTCTACTTTTTTGTCATGACGCAGAAAGTGTCCTACGACCACCGTGCCCACGCCTAACTCGCTACCGGCTTTTGCCGGATCCAGGTCGCCGGCACCGTACTTTTGCGTCGATGTGGACGGTCGGATTTCCAGCGCGTGCGCATAGGTCAGCGCATTTGCGACCTCATCGGCCAGCGCAAAGCGCAGGAACTCGCCTTCCGCATCGTTATTGATATTTTGCAGAGGCAACACCGCGATTGTCCGGTTCACGGCCTGCGCCGGGGTTGCCCGGTGTTCAAAAACCCACGCCCCAACCGCCGCGACTGCCGCGAGCACCACCGCCGCCAAGCCAAGGACGACCCAAGTCAGCTTGGAACTCGACTTTTGAAACGTTTTTGTCTTCGTGTGAAAGCCGGTCGCATGAAGAAGCCCGCTCCGCAAGGTCGGGTCCGTCCCTTTTTTCAGCCGTGCCAGGTCGGCCTTCATCTCGGTCGCGTCCTTGTACCGCAGGTTGCGATCCTTCTCCATCGCCTTGCCGATGATTTTTTCCAGTTCCACCGGTACCGCCGGGTTGATCGACCGCGGCGAAGGCGGCTTCGAATTGATCACCGCATGGAGCGTGGTCACAACGTTGGCCCCGGTGAACGGCTTTTTGCCCGTAGCCATTTCGAACAGCACCACGCCGAAGGAAAAAATGTCGCTGCGCACGTCCAGGTCTTCCGAGCGCGCCTGCTCCGGCGACATATAAACGGCTGTGCCCGGAATCACTCCGACCTGGGTCAGCGAATCCTCCAGCGACGAGTCCGTCGAAGTGCCTACGCTCGCGCCCTTGGCCAGCTTCGCCAGCCCGAAGTCCAAAATTTTGACCTGGCCATTCGGAGTCAGAAAGATATTTGCCGGCTTGATGTCGCGATGCACAATTCCCTTGGCATGGGAGGCCGCGAGCGCGTCGGCCATTTGCACGGCGACGTCCAGAACGTCTTCCAGCGGCATCGCCTTGCCATGGATGCGCTGCTTCAGGCTCTCGCCCTCCAGCTTTTCCATGACGATGAAGGGCTGCCCGTTGTTGTCTTCAATGTCGTGGATGGTGCAGATGTTGGCGTGGTTCAGTTGCGAAGCAGCCCGGGCCTCCCGCGTGAATCGCTCCAGCGCGCGCGGGTCCTTCGCCAGGTGCTCGGGGATGAATTTCAGGGCGACATGACGCCCCAGACGGAGGTCTTCCGCTTCGTAAACAATTCCCATTCCACCGACGCCCAACTTCGACAGCACGCGGTAATGAGACACCGTCTGGCCAACGATTTCCATGGTTTTCGTGTAGAGCGGACACTCCCTTCGACTTCGCTCAGGGCAGGCCTATCCGCCGCCTTTGCCTTTGGTTCATGGGGCTGGGCGAGTAAAGACGGCCCTTACCCATGAAGGCGTAATGGTAGAGGGTCAACGCGGTCGGGTCAACCGAGATTGGCGGGTTTGTGAGTCAATCGGGCAGTCCGTCTTAAGTGGGTTCCATCACTCCTCGCGCGGACGCATGCGTCCCGTCCGCACGTAGCGTTCATGCCAGCCCAGACTCTCGTGGAGCAGGTGCGGAGTGTGTTTGCCGAACGACAGGCGCTCGGCCCGGTCCTGGTAATCGCGCAGCAGAGAGCGATAGTCGGGATGCGCGCACTGTTCAATGATGATCTTCGCTCTTTGTCGCGGCGACAGGCCCCTCAAATCGGCAAGCCCCTGCTCGGTTACCACCACATCGACGTCGTGTTCGGTGTGGTCGACGTGCGACACCATGGGCACGATCGTACTGATTGCGCCTTTCTGCGCCGTGGAGGGCGCCATAAAGATCGCCAGGTATCCATTGCGCGCAAAATCGCCCGAACCGCCAATCCCGTTCTGGATACGCGATCCCATCACATGGGTCGAATTAACGTTGCCGTAGATGTCGGCTTCAATCATTCCATTCATCCCGATCACGCCCAGCCGGCGGATCAATTCGGCATGGTTCGAAATTTCCTGCGGACGAAGCACGATGCGATCGCGGAATTCTCTGATTTGCGAGTTGAACTGTGCCCCCATTTCCGGACTGAGAGAGAAGGCGGTGGCCGAAGCGCAAGTGAGCTTGCCGCAGCGCAACAACTCGATCATGCCGTCTTGAATCACCTCGGTGAACGAGGTCAAATTTTCAAATTTCCCTTCCTTCAGGCCGTGCAGCACGGCATTGGCGATGTTGCCCACGCCCGATTGCAGCGGCAGCAGCGACGGCGGAACGCGTCCCGACTTCACTTCAGCGGCGAGGAAGTCCAAAATGTGGCCGGCAATGCGGCGCGAAGCGTCGTCGGGCGCTTTGAACGGGCTATTGCGATCGGGGGAATTGGTCAGCACCACCGCTGCGACCTTCTCCAATGGCACGTGAAGATAAGGAGTGCCGATCCTTTGCGCCGTATGCACCAGCGGAATCGGCTGCCGGTTCGGCGGCGGTTGCATGCCGTAATAAATGTCGTGCATGCCTTCCAATTCCTCCGGCTGCGCGGCGTTCACTTCGAGGATTACCTTCTCGGCCTGCTCAATCCAAGTCCGGTTGTTGCCCACCGACGAACTTGGCACCACGCGCCCGTCTTCAAGAATCGCCGTGACCTCGATCAGCGCCCAGTCCATCTTTCCAAGGAAGCCGTATTCCACGTATTGCGCGACGTGGCCGAGATGGATGTCCATGTATTCCATCTCACCGGCGTTGATCCGCTTGCGCGTCTCGGGGTCCGACTGATAGGGGAGCCGCAGGTGGATGCCACCGGCCAGGGCCAGCGCGCCGTCCAATTCGGGCCCGGTGGAAGCGCCCGTGAAGATGCTGACCTGACATTTGTCGCCGCGCAGGTGTGCGTCCGAAATGCGGCGCGCCAAAGACATCGGGACGGCTTTTGGATAACCGGAGCCGGTAAACCCGCTCATGCCGATGCGAGTGCCGAACTCGATCAGCGCCGCCGCTTCGTCGGCGCTCATGATGCGGGATACCAGGCTGGAATTCAGAACACGAGAATTAGCGCACGTAAGAGTAGCCATGCCCTCAACGATAGGGCGCGGGAGCGGGACGGACGGTGATGTCGGTCACGCTGATAGGTGACAATTTTGGGGCCGAAGGCGGGGCCTAGAAGGTGCCCCGCTCCTTCGCGTTCTCTGCAAAGGAGGCGAGAGCTGGAGCTAGCTGCTGACCAGCGCCGCCGACGATCCCACCCATTTCATGCCCTTGTTCTGATCCACGCCCATCATGAGCCCACGGCCCATCCGCACAATCGTCAGTACGGGAAGCAATTTATCGAGCCACACATACATGATGCGCAGCTCGACCTTGGCCGCCCCGTGCGGCGTCTCGACGACCGGCGTAAAATTCATACGCTCCTGCAAAATGTATTCGCCGCGCTTGGCCGCTGGAATCGCATCGACATCGGCCCGCGAAGGAGCAATCACCACGCCCAATCCCGCAAACGAATACAGCGGCTTAAGCACGAAATTCTCCAGATCCGCCGGCACTTCCTTCAGCTGATCCAGAAACCACGTCCGCGGCACCGACGGATGCTTCAAATACGGAATCGAGTACTTGCTGATGCGGAAATACCAGTTCGGATGCCCCGCCCACTCCACGTCCAGATCGTCGCGAAAATCAAACGGCGGAACAATGCCTTTGCGTTCCAGTTCGTCGACGATGGTGCGGTTATATATCCGCTCAATCGGAACCTGCTTGCCCGCCTCTTCATAAAACAAGCGCCGGCCCTGTTTACGAATTTTGGTGATGCAGACGGTGCGAATCCCCAGCAGCTTCTCGGTCAGCAGAAAATCCGGCCGCGTCTTCTGTTCCTCCGGATGCACTTCCATCAACACCACATTCGCCGGATCGTGCCCCGCGACAATCGCATCCTGCAAGAGCCGCTTGTACCCAGCCGAGTCGAGCCCGCTCAAAAAGTAACGAAGCTTCGGATCGAGCCCGAACACATCCATGTAAGTCTGCGCCAAGACCGGCTGGTACGCGTAAAGGGAAGGGAAGGCCTGTAACTCGACCAACTTCGGCTGCAACTCGCCCGCCGCATCCCGCACCAGTCCGAAGTCCACTTGAATGAACATGGGATGCGCCGCTTCATTCGGTACGCGAAACTCAGCCGGAATCGAAGCCTCCGAGCGCGCCCGATACTCCGGGTTCTCGACCAACTGCCGGATCAGTGCCTTCCCATCCTCCCCCATGAGTGCGACCAGTCCGTCAGGAAAGAAGCAAGGCGTTTCGCACAAAGCAAACGGCACTTCCATTCCGCACCGCGAAGTCATCTCGCGCTGCAACCGCTCGTATTTGTCAGGAGTGAATCGCGAATTGAAGTCGTGCCGGTAAGAGGGGATCATCGAAGTTTCGTGGAGCGACGGGCGCCCTCGCCCGTTCAAGGTTGATGGCAGCCCTTAAAGGGGCGGTTACCGCTGAATCGTTGCGGTATCGCTAAAGCGATGCCCTGATACGAAGCGCCAGGCTTACGCACTTGCGAAAAGCCAAGAGCTAACAGCTAATAGCTGCCCTACGCCTCAATCAAAAAATGCCCGTCCCGCATGATCTGCTCGCCATCGACCCAGATATCGAACTTCCGCCCCACCACATCGATGTGCGTCGACGAATACCACTCTGCCCCGGTGTGCGCGCCGTACGGATTGCCGAAGGCAATGTGCACGCCCGGGTATTTCTCATCCTGCAGAATCTCGCCGATCACATCTTTCAATTCGATGTTCGTCCCAATGGCAAACTCGCCCACGCGGTCGCTGTTCTCGTCCTTATGCGTGTAGGCCCAGAAATCGTCTTTCAATTCCTTGTTCGCCGAATGCGCCGCGATCAGGCGATTGCCCTTCACCTGGATGGTCAGCGGATGCGCTTTCAGGTCGCCGAACTTCTCGCACAGATAATCGCCGACCACGCCATCGATCACAAACGTGCCGTTCACCTCGCCCGGCGTCGTGAACACTTCGCCGCCCGGCAGGTTTCCCCATTTTGCCGTGCTGATGATTCCGCTCGTCTTCACCCAGCGATAATTCGGATTCAAATCCGCCACCAAATCCGTCCCGGCAGGCGTTTTTGCACGGATTTGCCTGGCCGCGCTCACCCTCTCCATCACCTTCACGCTCAAGCGGTCGACCTTCAGGAAGTCCGCGCGCATGCCTTCCAGCATGATGCGCTTCTTGATGTTGACCATGTGCGCGTGCCGGATATTGTTCCGGTTCACGATGTCGGTCATCTGCATGCGCGACTTCAGTTCGTTGGTCTGCGCCGTCACCGCAAAAATGCTGACCTGGCTTGTCTCCAGATCCGCGGCGATCGCGAGCGGCAAATCCGTCAGAGGACGCGTCGCGATGTCTTCCAGCACCCAGGTCTGATACCGGCAGCCCACTTCTTCCAGTTCGTGGACCAGCGCGGCCGCGATCTCCAGGCTGACTTCATCGGTAATCACGGTCACTTTTTCCGAAGGCAGCACGCGCAGGCACACGCGCACCGCATTCCGCGCGCCTTGTGTGAGCTCCGGATCAAAAGCCATCTGATTCAGTTGTCGGTTGGATTTTGCGTTCAGTTGCAAGTCAGTATTCATCAAACTCGTTAGACGGCCCGTGCGGTGGGCAAACTGTCCACCTCGTCCACGCCCACCTCAGTCTCCTCTATGATGTAGTCCATCACGGCTTTCATATCGCCGGTCCTGCGGTACACTTCCAGTTGCCGGTCCGCGCCGGTTCCCATCTTCATAATCTCGCGGATATATTCCACTTCCTCGCGGCAGTCCAGTTCATCGAGTACGTCATCGACGAAGGCGAGATATTCTTCAATCAAATCGCGCTCCGGAACTTCCTCCTGCTTGCCGAAGTCGATCAGCTTTCCGTTGATGCCATAGCGCGCCGCCCGCCACTTGTTCTCCATTAGCAGCGATTTTCGGTACAGACGGAAGCCTTGGTTCTGGGTATGCAGCTTGTAAAGCTTCACGACAGTGGCCTGGATCAGCGCCGCCAGCGCAATCGTCTCGTCAACCCGCATCGGAAGATCGCACACGCGGAACTCCAGCGTGTTGAAGAACGGATGCGGACGCATGTCCCACCAGATTTTCTTGGCGTTATCGATCGAGTTCGTCTTCACCAGCAGCTTGACGTAATTTTCGTATTCGCCCCAACTCGGGAAATAATCGGGCAGATTCGTCCGCGGAAACTTGTCAAACACCTTGCAGCGGTAGGAGTGCAGCCCCGTGTCCATCCCCAGCCAGAACGGCGAATTGGTCGACAGCGCCAGTAGATGCGGAATGAAATAGCGGGCATGATTCATCATCTGGATCAGCACTTCGCGATCCTCGATGCCCACATGCACGTGCAGCCCGAAGATTAGGTTGGCCCGCGCCACCAGTTGCATATCCTGCACAATGTTCTTATAGCGCTCGCCCGGCGTAAGCTCCTGCACCCGCCAATCGGCGAACGGATGCGTCGCCGCTGCCGCCAGCCGCAACCCATTCTCCCGCGCCAGGCGGATCATGTGCCACCGCAGACTCTTCAGCTCTTCGCGCGCTTCCTTGATATTGGCGCAAACCGACGTGCCCACTTCCACCACCGATTGGTGCATCTCCGTCTTGACCCGCTCCTGCAGGATCAACCGGCCCTTCTCGATGATCTCGGCGTGAATATGCGACCGCAGGTCCCGACTTTCGGGGTCGACGGTCTGGTACTCCTCTTCGATTCCTAGCGTGAATGTAGGCTTCATCGCGGCATCCCAAGGCTGCAAGGAGCGAAGAGCTCCGGCAGGAGTCCCATTAGTATACCAATGAGCAGGCCGTGTGGGGACGGGCAGAGCCCCGGGCAGTGGGTCAATTTGCGAAACCCTGAACCACCAAGGCCACGAAGTATCACGAAGGCTTTTGGTCTCAGGCGTTTCCTTCGTGTACCTTCGTGGCCTTGGTGGTTCAGGGTCTTGTGGTTTGCATCATGAGGACCCACGACCGAGCCCCGCGATCTATGCTTTCTTCCGTACCTTCGGTGCCGGACCGTCCAGCCCCTTCGGCCCATTCAAAAACGCCGCCCAGCGCAATTCTTGCACCGGGTTTTCTCCGCCCAGAGCCTTTTGGATCGCCATTTCCGCCACCGCCTCCACGATCCACTCAAAATTCTGCTGCCCCACCGACGTGACTTCCGCATCCGGAGCAGGATTCATAAAGTCAATCGCATAGGGCACGCCGCCCTCGACCGCAAACTCCACCGTGTTCAGGTCATAGCCCAGCGCGCAGCACAGCGCCAGAGCATCTTTCTCGATCCGCTCCTTCAACTTCGGTCCCGGCTGCGGATTCCCCTTCACATAGCGCTCATGGTGCGGAGCCTTCGGATCGTACTTCATGATGTGGACTTTCTCCTGCCCCACCACGTAGCAGCGGTAATAGTCCTCGAACTCCACGCCATGCTGTAGCGTCATGCAGAGATCGCCAGTCCGGTTGTAGTTTTCAAAAAACTCCTCCGGAGAATCCACTTTATACACGTGCTTCCATCCACCGCCCGCGTAGGGTTTCAGGAATGCCGGAAAGCCGACATAGGCAAACACCTCTTCCCAATTCAGCGGATAGATCAAGTTGCGCATTGACTTATCGGTAGTATCCGGCGGATGCGTGTGATGCGGCAAAATCACCGTCGGGGGAATCGCCACCCCCATCTTGTGCGCCATGGCATAGTTGAAAAACTTGTCGTCCGCCGTCCACCAGAACGGATTGTTGATCACAATCGTCCCCTGCAGCGCCGCGTTCTTCAGGTATGCCCGGTAGAAGGGAATGTCCTGCGAAATGCGGTCGATGATGACGTCGTACTTCTTCGGCTCATCCATGCGGATGCCGCCAATCTTCACAAATTCGGCCGTAACGCCCGCGACCTTCTTCGAGTTGATTTTCTCGACCAAAGCCGGAGGGAAAGCATTCTCCATCCCAAAAAGAATTGCGATTTTCTTCATGCTCATAAGAGACTCCTAGTGGTGAAAAACGCTATTCGCTATTCGTCGTTCGCTTGCGGATGCCACCCGCTCGTTCTGCGGCTGCGGCTGCGGAAAAGCGAACAGCGAACGACGAACAGCGCCCTTAAAAATACTTCCAGGCCATCCGCTGCCACAGCGGCCAATCATGCTTGCTGTTGTCGCCGTAAATATCCAGCCAATTCGGAATCCCTTTGCCCTGCAGAATCGCCGCCATCTTCACGTTCGCGTCCAGGCACATATCCCAATCCGACGATCCCAGCACGATCTTCATCTGGCGGTAGCGGCTCAGAAACCAATCGTCGCTCATGTTCGACAAATAGTCCGGCGGATTGTTGAAATAAACGTTGTCGTCGTAATAGCCATCGAGCTGGCTCTTGATATCGAACGACCCGCTCATGGTCACGCAAGCCGAAACCACATCCGGATGTCGCATGGAAAAATTCAGCGCGTGATACCCGCCAAAACTGCATCCCGTCACCGCGATCCGCGGAGCCCAGTTCTTCCACTTCAAGTACGGCAGAAACTCGTTGATCACGTAGCGCTCATACTGCACATGCCGCCAGATCCGCGCTCCCGGATGCACGCCCTTGTTGTACCAGCTCTCGCCATCCACGCCGTCCACGCAGAAAACCTGGATCTCTCCCGCCTCCAGTTTTCCGGCCAAGGCGCGGATCATCCCCGCGTCTTCATACTCAAAAAAACGTCCCATGGATGTCGGAAAAACGAGGATCGGCCGCCCGGCGTGCCCAAACACCAGCGACTCCATGTCGCGTCCCAGTTCGTGGCTATATTGTCTGTAATGTTCGCGGTTCATTGAGCGAAGATTGTAACCGATTGCCCAGCCTTCGGCATCCATGTCTTGCGCTCGCAGGATTCCCACCACACCCCTTCTTCTGCTATATTCAGCGCTCGCCTTCGTGGGGAAGGCTTAATTTCTATGTTCCAAGGAGAGCAGACTATGTCAATTCTGGCGTGGATCGTATTGGGAGTGGTGGCGGGCTTCATTGGAAGCAAGATTGTGAACAAGTCGGGGGACGGTTTCTTCCTCGACCTGATCCTCGGCGTCATCGGCGCCGTGGTCGGCGGATGGCTGTTCAGCTTCTTCGGAGCCCACGGCGTCACCGGCCTCAACATCTATAGCCTGATCGTGGCCGTCATCGGCGCGGTGGTGGTCCTGGTGGTCTACCACGCGATCAAAAAAGCGGCCTGAAACACCTGAAACCGAGGAGCGACGGGCGTCCCCGCCCGTCCCTCCCTGCGGTGCGTTTCTCGGTCTAGCGAGGGCTACTCTCCGGCGGCCGCGGATCGATTCCAAGTTGCTTCAGTTTAGATTGCAGCGTCGTCCGTTTCAATCCCAACCGCTCGGCTGCCCCTTTCAGTCCGCCAATCTTACCGCGGCTTTCACGAAGGGCGCTCAGAATATGCTCGCGCTCCACGCCCCGCAGGGTTTCATCCGAGCATTCCTCGTCGTGGGCAATCGACCTCATTTCGCCTAGCTGGACTACCAGCACCGAGCCATGCGTCAAAATCACCGATCGCTCGATGAAATTTTCCAGTTCGCGGATATTTCCCGGCCACTCCCAAGCCTGCAGCGCATTCATGGTCTTCTCGGGAATGCTCGTGATCGGCTTGTTCATCCGCCGCGCGAATTTCTGCACAAAATGTTGCACCAGCAACGGAATGTCTTCCCGCCGCTCCCGCAGCGGCGGCACTCGAATCGGAAACACGTTCAGCCGGTAGTACAAATCGCTGCGAAACTCCTTCTCGCGCACTTGATCCACCAGTTCGCGATTGGTCGCCGCAATCAAACGAAAATCCACTTTCAACGTCTGAATTCCGCCCAGCCGCTCGAATTCCGAATCCTGCAAAACCCGCAGCAGTTTCGGCTGCAACTCCAGCGAGATCTCTCCTATCTCATCCAGGAAGAGCGTGCCCTTGTCCGCCAGTTCGAGCCGGCCAATCTTCCTGCTCACCGCCCCGGTGAAGGCGCCTTTCTCATTGCCAAACAGCTCGCTTTCCAGCAGGCCCGACGGAATCGCCGCACAATTCATTTTGATGAAGCTCTTGTCCGCGCGCTGGCTCAACCGGTGGATCGCCCGCGCCACCAGCTCCTTCCCCGTTCCCGTTTCGCCCAGCAACAGCACGGTGGCATCGGTCCCAGCCACGGTTGCCACATTTTCCATCACAGCTTGCAAGGACCGGCTGCGCCCGATGATCTCCCCGTACCCCAGTTCGGTGTTGATTTCCTGCTCGAGGTAGAGCTTTTCCTCGGTGAGCTTCCTTTTGGCTTCCCGCAGGGCTTCGCTCGTCTCGCGCAGCGCGGTAACGTCCATGCTGGCGCCCGTCAGTCCGATCACTGCCCCCGCGGAATCAAAAGCCGGTTCGATCGTGGTGTCGAAATAGTGCTTCCTTCCGGCGTCGGTGACCTGTACCTCTTGGCGCACTCCCACCCTGCTCTCGAGCACCCGTCGCCGGACCTCCGCGATCGCGCCCCCTTCCTTCGGTCCCCAGAACTCGCACAAATCCTTTCCCAGCATGTCACTGGCCGGGCGCGAAAGGGTCGGGTTGTATACCCACGTGTAGCGCAACTCCCGGTCCTGGCAGAACACCGTAATCGGAGAATGTTTCAGTGCCACTCGGAACCGTTCTTCGCTCTCCCGCAAGGCCGCTTCCGTCTGCTTGCGAGTCGTGATATCGAAATCCATGCCCAGCGCCCTTACAGGGCTTCCGGTCTCATCCTTGAAAATCCGCCAACGCCCCGCGATCCAATGCACCGTGCCGTCGGGCCACACCACGCGCCATTCGCCCTCCACGGTGCTGTCTTGCAGGGATTGTTCGAGTAGCCGCGCCACCAACGGCCGATCTTCAGCGTGAACCAGTTCCAGGAAAGCCTCGACGGTTCGCGGAAATTTTCCTGGAGCTAAGCCGTACAGCGCCTCCATTTCCGGGCTCCAGTTGCTCTCGCCGGTCTGCAGGTTGCGCTCGAACGTTCCCATCCGTGCTACTTCCTGCGCCAAACGCAGCCGCTGCTCGCTGGTGCGCAGCGCCTTCTCCGCCCGCACCCTGTCCGTCACGTCGTGCGCGATCCCGCGCACCATCGGCTTCTCTATGCCTTTGGTCCGCAGCGTGTTGTGATACTCCCAGATGCGCCGCTCTCCCGATCGCGTCCGCACCGCCAGCATTCCCCGAGCCACGCCTGCACTTTTGACTTCGCGCAGGTAAGCCTCAAACTGGTCGTGGAATTGCGGATCGATAAAATCCCGCATCGGCGTTCGCAGCACTTCTTCGACGCTGTAGCCCAGCAGACGCGCTGGAACGGGATTGACCGACAGGAATCGCCCGTCAAGGTCGTGAATGCACAGCAGGTCGTGGCTGTGCTCAACCAGATCGCGGCACCAGTCTTCGTTTTCTTCCAGGTTCTGCCGGATTCGGTTCCACGCGACGGGCGCTTTTTCCGGAAGTTGGCGTTTTCGTTCCCCGGGGTCTAATACCATAACTCACCCGTAAGGCCGCCGCGTAGAATCGTAACTTGCAGTCGGTCACATCAATTCCAGCGGTTGTTCTCCTGAGTGCTCGCAGAGGTCGCGCCAGAAACTCCTCACAATTTATACGAAATTTATACGAAACCACAGGATTTGTCCAGTGCAGAGCCTGAACGAAGTGAGTACGAATCAGCGTTCGCGGCTCCCTCTGCACACTCAACAGAGAAGAATGACAGATGTCGGATTTTGCGTCTGAGCAACATAGCTCATATCGAGTAATTTAAGATCGGGTCGCCTGCGCCGCCCGGTTGTCGCAGCGATGTTGCGCTCGATTCGGCGGCATTCAGAGGCACATGGACCGGTCGCAGCGTTCGATCGTACGGAGTGCATCAGCGCCCAAGAATACTCAACTGGAAAATATGGCAGCGTGTTTGCGGGGACCACAGTACGCGAGATCGAAGTGGGGTCTGATCAAAGGAGAGGAGTAACTACCCGTTTGGCGTAGTTGTCGCAGTTGCGGGTCGTCACCCGAGCAAGGGATAATTCCCGCAGGCATCCTCAATCTCCACCTGCTCTTTCAGTTCGGGATAGTGCTTCACCAGCGTCTGCGGCGCGCGCACCTTCTTTCCCTCCAGCAAGTGACGTAACTCCAGCGCGTTTACCGCAGCCTTGGCTTGAAAGTGATTGTTAGCAATCACAAACGTAGATTCGGCCTTCTGCGCGATAACTTCGACCTTCTCTTTCCATTTCTCTAACTCCGCTGGCTTGTAGAGGTAGTTATAACGGTCGTCGCGATTCCCGCCCGCGGACCCGTCGTCGAACCAATGCTCATAGTTGCGCCCGTGTAGGCGGACGTACCCAACGCCCGAGGTGACATGCTCGGTCGGCGCCAGCGAACGTCCCAGCAACGGCTGATCGATGTTGCAGAAACCGACGTTGTGGCGCATGAATCCGGCGATGGTTTCCGGCTGGTTCCAGCTCTCATGCCGCACCTCGACCACGCGCGGATACTCGATGAACTGCCGCAGCAACTGCTCCAGGTATTCGCGGTTGAGGCCGGTGTTTTTGAACGAGACAGGAAACTGGATGAGCAGCGCGCCCAGCTTGTCCTCTGCCGCCAGCGAATCCAGGCCTTCGCGGGCCAATCCGTCGTCTTTATCGTTAGGCCGAATGCTGGCCGCCGAAGTCGGCTCCATCACCGCCAGCGGAGAATGGGTGAACGACCGGTGCAGCTTCGCTGTAAAGAGAAAATTCGGATTGACCGCTGCAGCCCTCCGCGACCACAGACGCCCCAGCTCGGGACGAATGTGTCCGTAAAACGAAGAGTTGATCTCGATGACATCGAAGAATCGCGCCAGGAATTCGACGGGATGAATCTTCTTGCGCGTTACTTCCGGCGGATACAGAATCCCGTCCCAGTCCTTGTACGACCAGCCAGCAGTCCCGATGCGAATTCGTCGAGCAGGTTCCATACGGGCAGGCCAGATGCTCGCAGGTTAGCACAGTGCTTGTGCGGAGGCTCGTGTGGCGCGGGCCCCCCGCCCGCGTGCCGCGAGCTATTCGGAATTATCGGAAAGTGGAGGATCGTAATACTCGAGATCAGTACAGCAGAATCGCTACCCAATACATCCCCGTCGGATACGCCGCATTGCGCGCATAGCACGACCCGACTGCGAATTGGCGAACGCCAGGATCGCGCAGCAGACGCAATGCGCCCGGCGGCAGAACTTCCGGACGGCTCTGCGTGTATGTAACGATTCTTCGATTGCTGTATGAAGTCGCGAGCAGCCGCGCGTTAGGACGGCTCTCTCGGGCCAGCGAGCAGGCGGCCTGGTCCAGATTCGGCGGCGTCAGTTGCACCAGGTCCGGCAACCCTTCGTCTTGCCGCACTTGATCGACGGCGTGGCCGACCAACTGTCCACTCTGCTGCGCGGAATACGACGGAACTTCGTGCGCGAAGTCCTCCACCACGTACAGACGCCCCTTGCTCCAGATGGCAGCGACGCCGGCCACGTTGAATCCGCGATCCAGTCGGTTCTTTCGGTGCGGCGCGGAGCCCATCAGAACGTCGTTCGCACCCGGAGCGCAGGAAGCGTTGGCGATGTTTTCCCCCGCCCGGTCGATCTTCAGAGCGCTGTCCGGCGCCGCCCTGTCCGCCGCAATGACCGCCGCAATTCTTTCCAGCAGCGAGGGTTCGCCTGCCAGCCGATGTTCCAACAGTCCGCTCGCGACCATCCGTCGGGCGTGCATTCGCGCCGCTTCGCGCAGACTTTCTTCCACCCGCAACGCCGGCGAACCTGCAAGTTCGCGGCTCTTGTTGATCGCATCCAGGAGTTCGTTCTCGGCGGCCGAGTCCTCACCGGAGTGGGACCCGACTGCCAAGTTCGATTGGGGGGCGGGTTGATTGGGGGTGGGCTGCTGGTTGACTTCGTTGCGGGCGTCATTGCGAACATCGTTATGAACTTGGCCTGCCTGCGGAGTTGCTTGCGCCGCGCCGGTTGCCGAAAATACCGCCAGCATCGCGAATGAAACCACCAGGGCTCGAAGCATAGTGTTTTAGTTGGCGTTGCGGCGCGGGGACCGCCGGCGGACTTCAAGCAAAAGTTCCGCTTTCCATCTGTCACGCTAGCCTCTAAAATTCAACTCAGCTACTTACCATGGAGACCATACTGCTGGTTACCGTTCTCGCCGGAACCCTTGCCCTGCTTGGGTTTTCAGCCGTTCTGCTGCGCCGCATTTCCGCTGCCTCGCAAGTGGATGTAAAGGCGGAAGTTGCGGACCAGCTCGAAAGGTTCAATACCGCCCTTGGCCAGAAGATCAGTATCAGCACTGCCGACATGGCCAGTCGCCTCGAGCAGACTAAAGGGGACCTTCGCCAGCAGGTCACAGACCGCATCCAGCAAGGCTTTTCAGAGATTCGCAGCTCGGTCGAGCAGCAGCTTGCCGCCGGAAGGGAAGAACAAAACCGGAGCTTGAGCGATGGCCGCAGCGAGATGACCAGTTCTCTTCTGCTTACCACGCAACAGCTCAAAAGCGAATTTCAGAGCCTGAATCAGCAGACTGCGCAAAGCCTCGACTCGATTCGCGATCGCGTCGATTCCAAGCTGATGGCCATCACCGAACAGGTGCAGGTGAAACTCGATCAGAACATCAAGGAAGGATTCGCGCAGTTCGAAAAAGTTCAGCAGCACTTGAAGGCCGCCGAAGAGCAGCTCCGCGAAGTGGGCGCGCTCGGCCACTCGATTAACGATCTCAACAATCTGCTCAAGCTTCCCCATCTGCGCGGCCAGTTCGGCGAAGCCAGTCTTGAGCGGCTTCTGGCGGACTTCCTGCCCGCCCACATGTTTGCCTTGCAGGCATCGGTGGGCGAGGGCGGAGGACGCGCCGACGCCGTCATCTATTTCCCCGACCGCACCTTGCCCATCGACGCCAAGTTTCCGCGCGAGCAGGTGGCGGCCCTATTTGAAAACAGCAATGAGGCCGAAATCGACGCGGCGCGGGTTGCGCTGGTGCGCGTGATGAAGGCCGAGGGCAAGCGCATCCAGCAGTACATTCAGCCGGAAAATGGTACCACCGACATTGCGCTCATGTATTTGCCCAGCGAAACGCTCTATATGGAAGTCATCCGCAGCCGCGAAATCGGCGACGCGTTGAATGCTCTGCGCGTGTTTCCGGTCTCACCCAACACGTTGATGATGACGCTGCAGACCATCGCGCTGGTGCATAAATGGTACGAAGTTGCCAAGGGCTTTGAGAAGAGCCGCGCCGAACTGGCGAAAGCGCAAAAGTCGTTCGACTTCTTCCAGAACCAGTTCGAAAATGTCGGCAAGAGCCTGAACAAGGCGCAGGAAGCCTTCGAGACCGCCCAGCGGCACCTGAAGAACTATCGCGGGAAAGTCACCGCGCTCAGCGGGCAGGAGCAGTTGGAACTGGACGCGGCGGCCGCGCTGGAAAAGCCCCTGCCGCTGCTCGACAAAGCAAGCGCGTAGCCTCGGTCACAAGATTTGTGCGTCTCAGAGCTCGCGGCGTGGCGTTACCGGCTGGTTGCGTTCTTTGGGAAACGATTGCCCGTTTCGAATACGGTCCATCTCGGCGAACCACTCGGCCGCATTATCGCCCTTTACTTCCCAAATTCCATCAAATTTCACGAAATATGGTTCGACCGCAATACCGGGGAAGTTCGCGGTAAGCAGTTCTCCCGCACGAAGAAGTTCGCTCCGGTGATGCTCGGCCTCGGCTGCCTGATCGCCTTTGAAATGAGCCAGCCCGCCATAGGTAGCGCAATCGGAGTGGCTCATGACCATGACACGCTGGGTCTGGTGCAGGCGGATCGACATCCGCACCTGTTCGAGAATGAAGGCCTGTTCGAAGTCGTTGCGCGGCGAGGCCAGGGTTTTTGCCCCTCCGGCGACGACAATCATGTCGGCGCGCTCGACGGCCTGTTTCTTCAGAAACTGTCGCACCGCCGCGCTGATACGGTGATCGAAGCAGCACAGCACAGCGGCATCGGCCACGTATTGGCCGTCGGGCGAGTCGAAATCGAAAACCTTGCGCATGGAGAGGATCCTTTTCGATTCTAACTGCACAGCGAGCATGTTACTTGATGAAGTAGCCGGAGACTCTCCATTTCCCATCTTTGTCGAGCATCGGTGTAATTGTCTCCACTGTCGACTGCTTATGCTCGAAGCTGCTTTCGTACTGGACCACCACATATTCGCCGTCCGGTGCTCCCGGGAGCGTTGTCTTGTAGGTGGCGCTCTTGAGCTTGCGCGACAGCATCTTGCCCAACGGATCGCGCGTTGCATGCAATGCGCTCTGCCACTGTTCTTTGGTGACATGCGACTTGAACAACGCAGAGGCCTCCTGCCAGCTTTCGGCGTACTTGCCGGAGTCGACCAGGCCCAGCCATGCGTCCGAGGACTGCTGCGCCAGTTGCTCAGGCTTCTGCTGGGCGTGTGATGCGGCGCAAAGAGCCAGCAGCAAGGGGAGCAGCAAAAAGCGCGATATAAGTTGAAAATCGATTTCCCGGCGTCTCGCGGTCATTAAGTTCTCCTTTTCGTATATCTCATCTCTTTTGCCCCTATTCGTCAATCTTCTGCTTTTCATGCGCAGTTTCTCTAACCGCGCCCCAAAACGCCCGTGACTATATCCAGGTCGCGCACGATCCGCTCCGGATCGCTGTGCCCCAAGAAAATGTCGCCGTTCGAAGTATGGATATGCACGACCTGGTTGCACCAGACGTAAGCCCGCGTGCTGCCGACGCCGCGAATCCCATACCCGCGAACCATGGACCAAGGCTCAATCGAGTAACTCACAATCGACTGTTTCGGAATCGACCGCAGGCGGAATCGAAGCATGCGAATCTCCACCCCATGCCGCAGGAAGCGATACTGAAACCCGCTCCACATCACTGCGGCGCAGGCGACGCCAATCGTAATCGCGAAGAGCGCAGCCCAGAGCACAAACTGGTTGTGCGGCAGCCAAAGTGCGGTTACTGGTCCGATCATCGCGGGGATCATCAGCAGTGTCCAGACACCGCCGGAATGCGTCTCTTCCACCAAAACATCGCTCTGCAATCCACCGCTCATGTTCAATCCTCTGCACTCGGCGCTCCGTTCTGGCCGCTGACTAAGCATCGCCTCGGCCAGTTCTGCGTATGCGAGAAATTACAAAATAGAGTGAAAGACGAAAATCCAAAATTGACTAGTCGAGCGCGGGACCTCCACGCCCGCCCGCGATGTTCTCAACCCTGCCCCGGCAACCCGCCCCGAGTCGCGCCCAAGAAAAAGCCTCCGCCGCGGCGGAGGCTGAAAGCGAAAGATGGGAGTCCGCTCAGTTCACCTGCAATGTCACTTGGGTGGCGTGCGACGCTCCCGCTCCCGCCGTGCCGGTGACGGTGATGGTATAGATTCCAGCCGCCGTGCCCCCAGTGGTGGTCGTCGTGGTGCTCGCGGAACCGCAAGCCGACTGCAACAAAATTACGCCCGCAATCATGCCCAGCACGGCTCCGATCAGCCAGCGTCGGCGTTTGCGCCCAGCGCCGATCCCCAGTCCAACCAGGCTCAGGCCGGCTACGGGGAGCCAGGCCGCATAGAACGACCCACGCCGGATCAGGCTGCCCGTGTTTACCGGGCGGGCTACGGTTGCGACTTTCAGCGTGGTGTTTCCGCATTGCGACCCATTGAGCGCGACGGTAGTGGGAGTGAATGTGGGAGCGGTTGCGGTCACAATGGAAGGCGACGTGGTTTGGGTTGGCGTGATGGTGCCGCTGTAGCCGCCATACTGAAGACTAGCGGGAGTGGGACAAAAGCTGACCTGGATCGTAGCCACGTCCCCGGCGGTAACCGTCGGGGTCTGATTCGAGGCGGCCACGTTAAAGTCAACGACATTTTCGATCTGTTGCGGGCCCGAATACAGTGCCCCATTGTTGGCGCTGGCGGCGCCGGAGACGCTCATGTGCTGGAGGCCGGCAGAGATGTCCGCGGTCATGTCGATCTCCACGCTGGCCACCGAACCCGCCTGCAGTGTCGAAATGAAGCATTGGACAACGTTTCCTTCTTCCGGGTTGCAGGATCCCGAGCCGGTGTCGACTTTGCCCGTGGGAGGGGAAGCCAGATCGCTGTTTGGCGTCGCCACGGTACCGTAAAAAATGATGTTGGTCGCGGTGTCGGGCCCAGTGTTGGTGATGTTGAAAGTAAATGCCGCCTGTACTCCAGCCGCAACCGCCGGGCTGGGTTGTGGGCTGCCGGTAGCGGTCTGCACCAACAGACTACTGACAGCTCCGATCCGGCTCACGAATGCATTCTGCGTGCCGATCAGCGTGGACTGGAATGGCGTCGAAATGGCCAGCGGGGGCAGCGGGAAGTTCTGCGATTTCGTTGACCCCGCCACATACGTGCTGCCGTAGAGGTCGAACGCGACTCCCGTGCCTTCGTCGTTTCCGCTGCCACCCAGATAAGTCACGTAGTCGCCAAGCGGGGTTGTCACCGTACCGCCCGACGTGGTCGAGATCAGCGCCACGAACGCGTCGTTCCCGCCGCCATTGGTCGCCTGCAGGGTCTGCGGCGTCACCGGAAAATTCGTGGAACTGGTCGTGCCCGCCACGTGCGCCGTTTGCACTGCGTCCACCTGGATGGCATTGCCGACGTCGGCACCCGAGCCCCCCAAATAGGTGAAGTACTGCAGCGTGTTGATCCCGCCGCTCGCCAAGCTTACCGATTCAATCTTGACGATGTAGGCGTCGCCATCCCCGCCGTAGGCTGTCTGAAAGGGAACCCCGCAATTACACACCCAATCCGGCGAATAGGTCGAACCGGTGACATAGGCGTTGGCGCTGGTGTCCACCGCGATGGCGTTGCCCGTATCGGCGTCGCTGCCGCCCACATAAGTGGAGTACAACGGATTGGCTCCCGGCGAGGTCGGGCTGATCTCGGCGATGAACGCGTCGGTATTGGTCTGGTTCGTCTTTAGACAACTGGCGCCGTTGCCCGGTTCGTCGAGACAGTCCTGCTGCGCATTGTAGAGCGGGAACCCCCCCGGCGTAGCGGTCGTCCCCGGCAGCATGTTCGTCGTGCCGGTGATGTACATGTTGCCCGAGCTGTCCACCGCAATCCCGCCGCCCACATTGGCTCCGATGACCGCATCCGGCGCAAAGACGCCGCCGCCAAAATAGGTGGAGTAAGTGACGCCGCTAGTTCCGGGAAGATCCGTGTCGATCAAGGTGGCGAAGAACTGCGGTTGCCCGGCGGCCGCGTTCGACTGTTGCTGGAAGCCGTTGGGATTCGCGGGAAAGAAGTCGCCGACTAGATTGGTCGAAGTCGTCGTGCCGGTCACATAAGCATTCCCGTCCGGGGCAGTCCCTTCCGCAGTGCTGTCGATCGCCACTCCGGTGACTAGGTCCACTGCATTGGCCGCCGCATTGGTGCCCGAGAGGTAGGTGGAATACGCGAGCTCGTATACCGCGCTGTTGAGCGGGTTCGAGAAGGCGAGTTTGCTAAGAAATCCGTGTGTGCCGGGCTGGGAAGGAGCCGATTGAAACGGGGCAACCACGCCATTCGCGCCGCTGTTGACGCTGACAGGAAAGTTGGGCGAATCGGTCGAGCCGGCAACATAAATGCTTTGCAGGTTATCAACCGCGAGTCCCGCCAGACTATCCGTTCCCGAACCGCCCAAATAAGTCGCATAGACAAGTTGTTGCGCGGGTATGTACAGCGGCGGCTGCAGCGTCGGATTGATCACCGCAATGAAAATATTTTGCGTTCCATTAAGAGTCGACTGGTAGGGCGGGTTGTTCGGATACTGCGTGTTGAGCGGGAAGTTCGCCGACGTGGTCGAGCCCGCGACGTAAATATTTCCGGCGGTATCGACCGCCACTTGCGCCAGGCTCTCGCCGCCCCCGCCCAGGTAAGTCGAATAACTCAGCACGGGGTCGATGACGAGTTCGCGGCTGTGGTCGTAGTCTCCGATCGCGAAGCCGATTTTGTTGCCGGCCAGTTGGCGAAAACCTCCCGTGATCGCGTTCCCGCCATTGCCAGACGCATTTCCCGATGCCGGCTGATAAATGCGCGGCGCGCGGAAGCGCACATCTCCCTGCTCGGTCGAAAGAATCAAATCTCCAGAAGCCCCCGCGTCAATGCGGGCGGAAGCGCCCTGAAAGCTCAACGCAATCTGCTTTGGATCGCTGCCCGGCGCCACGCGAAAGTCATACTCCAGTTGTCCCTGATCGCCGTAGTACACCAGATCGATGCCCGGATACACCGCCGAATACTCCACCCGCCCAAACTGCGGAATGTTCTGCCGCCACTGGGAAGGATCGTTGCCAATAAAATAATTGCTCTTGCCCGGCAAAGGCGAAGTCCCGGAAACGCGGGCCGACGAACTCGCCCCCTCCAGCCGCATCCGAATCACCGAACTCGCTCCCCGCTCCGGGGGCCGCAAGCCAGCCACAGACGACGGATGGCCGGCAGCTGGCCGCTGCAACTCCAGCACCGCTTCGTCGGCCGTCAGAAACAGGCCGTAGCCCGATCCGCGCGCCAGAAACTTAACCGGAGCGGCGGTCTGACCCTGGTTCGCTTCGAAAAACATCGGCAGCGAGAAATTGAGCGACGTCGAAGGGGATTTCTGGACAACAGGGACTTGCGCGGCGGAACTGCCCGCCCCCGATGCCATCCCCTTGGTCTTGCTCGCGTGCGCCGTGGCTGAAGAAGAGAACGCTGAAAAATAGAACGCGACGCTAGCCGTGGCTAGCACAGCCACCGCCAAAAACGCGGCCTTCATCCCAGTTCCCGTCTTTCTTGCCAAAACCGAACCTGTCGCTGAATCTCTCACCGAACCTCCTACCGACGCAGGGTAATTCCAATTCACGAAGCTCCTCCGATTTCCCAATTTCACGGGGTGAGAACAAGAAGGCACGCTACCGCTGCGGCTCGACGCCCTCACGTAGCGGATGCGTACCTGTCACCAGAATACTGGGATTGCCAAACAAATACTTTTACATCCAACAGATACGCTGTCAAGCCGACCCGCACCCTGGGCCGGAGTAGTGAGAAGCCAAATGAGGGGCAAATGGTTGTAAAGAAAAAGGTCTCAGGTCTAAGCTCTAAGGAAAATCTCACCGACCCTCAATGTTAAATTTTCGTGAGACCCTGCCACCCAGTACCTGGGACCTATTTCTTTTTCAATTCCGCAATCTCCCGCTTCAGCCGCGAATACCGCGCAACAATCGTGGAAATGTACGCGATGTGGATGATCCACGTCACGGCGTAGGCCGCAAAAAGATAAGGATTCCCTTTCATAGCGCCCTCCCGCCGGGGTCCAGCAGCGATTGCATGGCATGTGCCTCATCGACTTCGCGCGACAACTTTTCCAGCCGGTACCGCGACCAGCAAACCAGAAACGCAAAGCAGGAGAACGCCAGCCAGTTAATCAGCAGAGCATGCATCATGCGCGGATCGATCGATCCTCCTCCGCCCATCACCGGCTGCGGATGCTGGGTCCGGAAAAACCAGATCGAAAAATAAACAAACGGCACGCACAGCGCACCCAGAACCGCCAGCGCCGCCGCCAGCAAGGGTGTCTGTCCGCCGGAAGAAAATCGCCGCAGAAACAAATAACTCACGTAGATCAGCCACAGCACCAGCGTCGACGTCAGCCGCATGTCCCACGTCCACCAGATGCCCCACACCGGACGCGCCCAGATTGGCCCCGTGATCAGCACGACCGTGCAGAAAACGACGCCCACTTCGGCACACACCAGCGCGACGATATCGGCCGTGGCGCAGCGCTTGATCAGGTAATAGACCGAAGATCCAAAATTAATAAAAAACAGCAGAAACGCCGTCCACGCCGAAGGCACATGGTAGTAGAAAATCCGCTGCACCGCGCCCATCGTCTGCTCCGTAGGAGCAACCACCAGCGCCTGGTAAAGCGCATAGACCAGCAGAATCGCCGTCAGGACACCGAGAATCGGAAAAGCCTTTTTCATTGAGTCATTCAATCATCAAGACATTGCAGAGCTCAGAGGTCAGATTGCAGAGGTAAAAGCTCCAGCGCTTCGGTACCTCAGCAAAAACAGGAAGGGTTTCACCTCTGCAATCTGACCTCTAACCTCTAACCTCTGCAATCCCCTCATTCCGCGTTCAACACCGTCTCAAACAGCAGCAGGCACACCGTTGTAAACACTAGATCGTAGCTCGCAAGCAATGCCATCCAGAAACGCGCGCCTTCGCCATTGAGTATAGCCGTAGTGGCCTGCACCATGGCGAGCAGCGCCGGAATCGAAATCGGGAACAGAAGCAGCGGCAGCATGATTTCGCGGCTGCGCGTCCGCAACGACATCGCGGCAAAAAAGGTACCGTTCACCACCAAAGCCCACGTCCCCAGCGCCGCCACCAGCGCCAGTTGCCACACCGGCCCCAGTGACCGCAGCCGGTAAAAAACCACAAACAGCGGAGTCATCAGCGCTTCCAGCACGCTGACAAAAATAAAATTCCCCACCACCTTAGCCGTGAATAAAGAGTTCGCTGGAGCCGGCGATACCCGGTAAGCGTCCAGCACCTGGTTGCGAATCTCCCGCGCCCAAGTTTGGTTCAGCGCCACCACCGCCGCAAACAAAAACGCCACCCAGATCAGCCCGCCCGCAATCTGCCGCGATTCCTCCGCGCTGGGATCGAACGAAAAACTGAACACCACCACCACCAGCAGCGAAAAAAACAGCATGGAGTTGACCGCATCCTTCGACCTCCACTCCAGCCGCAAATCCTTGAGCAGCGTAACGCGAGTGATGCCGGAAGGCGCGCTCATCGTTTGCTCTCCCCGGTGCTCTCCCCAATGTTCTCTAGCCGCTTCAAATCCAGCGTGCGCTCGACAATCTTGCCCGCCTCCATCCAAACAAACTCGTCCGCCGCGCCTTCCAGCAACGCCGCCTGGTGCGTCACGATAAAAATCGTCGTGCCCCGGTCGCGGATCCCCGCCAGCAACCGCACCATCTCGCCCGCCGAGTGCAGGTCCACGTTAGAAAAAGGCTCATCAAGTAAGAGAATTTTGGGGTCGTTGAGTAAAGCCCGCGCCAACGACATCCGCTGCCGCATCCCCTGCGAATACTGCCCCACCGGACGCACCAGTTCCGGATCAAGCCCCACCGCCCATATCACCTCGGCGCACCGCGCGCTGCTCGTGATTCCGTAAAGCCGCCCAAAGTACTCCAGATTCTCCATCCCGCTCATCTCGTCATAAAGAAGAGAAGGATGCGCCATGTATCCCACCTGCTCGCAGATGTCGTGAAATTTGCGCGACCCGAGAATCGAGAACTCGCCGCTAGAAGGCTGGTTCAGCCCCGCCAGCGTGCGCAGCAGCGTAGTCTTGCCCGCGCCGTTGTCGCCAAGAATGGCATAGAGCTTCCCGCCCGAAAATTCGGCGGAAACCCCGCGCAACGCCGCAAACCGCCCAAACTGCTTGATCAGGTTCGTGACGGTAATGACGGGGACGGGCGTGTTTTCAATCAATGAGTTGAGGACCTAAATGACGTAAGTAAGATTCGTATCAGGGCATCGCTTTAGCGATGCCGCAAATCGCTCAAAATTCGGATACCCCTTTAGGGGCTGGGTGGCCCAACCGCGCATGTTGCACTTCAAGTTCTACGACAGGCCCAGCTTCAATTTGCCATCCCGCTCGATCCAGAGTTCCGATTCTCCGACATGCTCTTCCCCGGCTCAGCCGCCGGAGTCGCTCCCGGCTGCGTCGCATATTTCGACGCGCACTTGGCTTGCAGACCCTTGGCGTGGAAAACGCCATCATGCCCAAAACTGCCATCCGCCAGGGCCTGCGAGTCGTCTTTGAAAGTATCGGGAGGAGCCTCCGTCCCCGTATACGAAACCGGCAACGTCAGTTCATTTTCTTTCAGCATGAAGTCCACGCGCGTTCCCGAGCGCTTGATCGACCCCGGCACCACATTGCCCGCCACGCGCAGACGCTTCGAGTAAGCGTCATTCCCCATGCCGTTCAATTCTTTGATGGTGACGTAATAGCTCTTGCTGTCCTGCACGCCCGTGTAGGCCAGATAGCCCAGCGACAGCATAATCAACACCGTCACCGACCCGAATTTCAAATATTTGCTGGCTTCGCTCGACATGAATTACCCCACCCCTGCCAAAAACTCTACGCGCCGGATAGTCCGGGGTCAAGACGTTCACGCTTCCATCTACCTGGGCGCTTCCGCAAGGGCGCGCCGGCGTTTACCCCGGACAGGGAATGGAGCGAGACCGCGATGCGGCAGTTAAATACCCTGTTTTCAGTGGGATGTACGCGAGGCGGCCCGTTTTTCGGGAATTCTAAAATAAAGTCCATGGAATTACTTGACATTAGGTGAAAGTTGTTCTATATTCAGAATCGTTCCCTCCGGTCCGTACCGCTATTCGCCTGGTGGTACGGACCAAATTTTTTGCCTAGTTTCCTTCTCTTTCTTTTTCCCGCTCGAAGGGTTTTTGCATGTAGCGTCGGCACTCGTCGAGCGCGCCCTGGGTGTTGTCGTTGGTCTGGAGAGCTTGCCGGTATTCATTGACGGCGCGGTCGCGCTGCCCGGTCACATCGAAGATCTTGCCCAGTTGCAGATGGCTCCAAACCTCCGTCCAGCGCGGCTCGCCGTCGCCATTCAGCGATTCGCGGTAGGCATTGGCCGAGGCCTGATAATTCTTCTGCAGGAAAAACACCTCCGCCACCCGGTAGTGCGCCAGGGAACTGTTCTTGTTGACCTCGAGCGCCTTGTTCAACTCCAACAGAGCTCCCGCCAGATCGCCCTGCTGCGTCAGTCCCTGTCCGCGCAAGATCGACGAGCGTAGCTTGATGTCGCTCGAATTGGTCAGCACCCGGTTTTCGGGATCGATCGAAATCCGCCGCGGCCGCCCAAACGTCTCCACCGAAAACGGAGAATCGGTGCCCACCACATCGATCCGTTTCTCTTCCGTTCTTCCATCGGTATCGATGCGCAACTCAACCGGCATGCGAAACAGGTCCAGATCCTGTGAGATCGCGCCCACAATCCGGAAGCCTTTATTGTTGCCCAGTCGGTAGCACGTGTACTTCGCCTTGAACTCGGGAGCGCTCGTCGAGTCCATCCACTGCGAGTAGAACCAGGTGAGTTTCTCGCCGTACACCTTTTCGCTCAGCTCGCGGAAATCGTCGGTCGTGGCCGATTTGCCCGCATATTTCGCAGCAAAGTCGCGCATCAGCTCCAGGTATTTCTTCTCCCCCAGAACCCAGCGCAACATGTGCAGAATCATCGCGCCTTTGTCCGTCACCAGCGACTGAAATTCGGGAGAGAAATAATCCAGCTTCTCCGCGCTCGAAAGCGGTACGCTGTCGTAGGCGAGAGCGCCCACCGACATATCCTTCACCATCTCCTCCAGGCCGCCCGCCCCCGCCGCGCTCTCCACGTAGCGGGCTTCGGAGTAGCGCGCGAAGCCGTCGCTGATCCACCAGTCGTTTTTTGACGCCGGACTCACCGACACGCCCCACCACTGGTGCGCGAGTGTATTGGCCAGCAGCCGGTAGTTGACCTTCTCCGAGATCGCCCGGCTCGTCAGGGCCGCGATCTCGGGCGCATACGCCGTGGGCACCGTGTCATCCGGAATCTCCACGATCTTCAAGCGCGACGAGGGCGCGAGTCCATATTGCGTGATGAAGTAAGTGAACACCTTGACCGCCGTCGATGCGTACTCCGCGCTCAACTCTTGTTTGTTCGGCTTGAAGTACACGTGCAGATCGAGCCCGGCGTCGTCGCTCTTGTACTCCTCGAAGGTTCCGGCAATGATCGTACCCGGAAAACTCGCCTTGTCCCACGTGAAGGTGAAGGTCTTGGAGTTCGCCACCGCCGCAGTCTTCTTCGTCGCTGCCCCTGTCGCCGCACCGGGCGAGGACGGCTCCTTCCCGCTGCCAATCACCGTCATGTGCGCCGGAACAGTGACGCTGATCGTCGAAGTGAAGCGGTTGACGCCGTATCCCGCGACCGGAAACCACAGCCCCGAATACAGCAGGTAGCTGGTATCCGGACCGACGTAGGCGAGCTTCAGCCCCTGCACCGGACTATCGTCCGCGCTTTCAAGCGTGCCTTCGTATTCGAAGGTGAAGGTGGTGCTCGTGTTTTTCGCGATCTCGCTGTTGAGGGCAAAGCGCACCGTCGACTCCTGTGTGTTGCGTTCGGGATTCAGCGGCTGGTTGTTTGCGTCCGTGAGCTTGGTAATCCGCAGCGCGTTGTTCAACTGGAACGTCGCCACGTTTAGGTTTTCGAGCGCCGTCACCTTGACCACCGCGCGCGCCGTCAACTTATGGGTCTGCGGCAGGAGTTCGACGTCGATCTTGTAGTCGTCGGCGCGCAGGCGCGTCTTTTCCGCGGCTCGCGCCGTCTGGCTCGCGGCCGCACCCAGCAGGATCACGACTGCGAAGACCAGCGCCCGGCGCGTCGTGCGAGTGTGGCAGAACTTCAAGTAGAGTCTCCTGGCGAGAACGACCATTGGTATGATGTTGATTTTCCCGCAAAAGATGCTGTGACGACAAGGGTTGCCGAAATTTGTTTTGTTTTGAGTGTGGCGCGGGCTCCCCCGCCCGCGTGACTTTGACTTTGCCTGAACACTTCCAGACTGAACGCAAACTCGCCGCCCGCTCATGTGCCTTCGACCATCCGCAGAATAATCTCCGCCGCCGCTTCCGATGGATGTTGAGCGCTGCCGCTCCCGTGTTTCAGCCGAGCCTTCACCGCCGCCAAGCCTCCGATCATACGCTCCCGCGGCTCACCGTCCGCGATGATCTTGTTCAGCTCGGCCACGATGTTTTCGGCCGTGAACTTGCTCTGCACCAACTCCGGCACAACCTCCTCCTCGGCAATCAGATTCACCATGGCAAAGTACGGAACCTTCACCCGCGGCTTGCCCAGCGCATACGTGAGCGCCGACACCCGATACACCATGACAAACGGAGTCCCCATGATCGCCGCTTCCACCGTAGCCGTGCCGCTGGCGACAATCGCGGCCCGCGAATGGTAGAGCGCCGGCAGCGCTTCGGTGACGAGGTGAATACGGTTTTGCAGAGACGCGGATTGCCGTACCTGTGCCGTCGCGATTATTTCCTGGAGAAACGAAGCCTCCAGCGTGCGCGCCACGGGCAACAGAAACTCATAGCCGCTGCCGAGCCGGCCTTTATCGAGCCGATCTTGATCCGGCCGATCTGCATCCAGACTCCTCGCCGCCTCCAGAATCGTTGGCAGGTTCATGCCGACTTCCTTGCGGCGGCTGCCTGGCATCAGCGTGATCCAAAGCTTCGCGGCGTCGAGCTGGTTCGCGGCCGCATACGCATCGCGTGAAATTGCCGGCGGCGCCAAATCGGCTAGCGGATGCCCCACAAACGTAGCGTCCACGCCGCGGTCGCGATAGAACTTTTCTTCAAACGGAAAAATGACGAGTGCCTTGTCGGCATACTTGCGCAGAAGTTTGACGCGCCCCTGCCGCCAAGCCCAAAACTGCGGGCAGACATAATAAACCACGGGAATCCCGCGCTTGCGCATTTGCCGCGCTACGCGCCAGTTGAACGCGGGAGCGTCGATCACCACGGCCAGCGCCGGCCGCCTCTCATCCGCCGCTCGAATCAATTTCCTATAGAGCCCAAGGATCTTCGCCAGATGGCCGACAATCTCAGTGATTCCGACAACCGCGAGGTCCTTAGCATCGACAACAATCTCGCATCCGGCAGCAGCCATGCGCTCCCCGCCCGCGCCGAAGAACTGAACCGATGGGTCGCGCCGCCGCAGCGCCTCAATCAGCTGCGCGCCATACATTTCGCCCGAGGCTTCGCCGGCGGAGATAAGAACTTGCACAGCTGCATTGTAACGGGTGGATGAAGTGACGTTAGCCCGGTCCAGCGGCTAGTTGTCCGCATTCGCCGGTGCAGGGCTCGCCGCCACGCCGACTTCTTGATCCTTATACTGCAGCTGATACAGCTTGTAATAGATCCCGCGCTGCGCCAGAAGTTGCTGGTGCGTTCCCATCTCGCGGACCTGCCCTTTGTGCATCACGATGATTTTGTCGGCGCGCTGAATCGTCGACAGCCGGTGCGCGATGATTAGCGCCGTGCGCCCTTCCACCATGCGGTTGAGCGCGGCGCGCACGCGCAACTCAGTCTCCGTATCGACGCTCGAAGTCGCCTCATCGAGAATCAGTATCTTCGGATTGTGCGCCAGCGCTCGAGCAAACGAAATCAGCTGCTTCTGCCCCGTCGAGAGCGTCGAACCGCGCTCGCGCACTTCTTCTTGGAATCCTCCGGGCAAGGTTCGTATAAAGTCGGCGAGATTGACGTCCTCCGCCGCCTGCTCCACGTCCGCGTCCTGAATGCGCGCCGTCCCCAGCCTGATGTTGCTCGCGACCGTGCCGCTGAACAGAAATGGATCCTGCAAGACAACTCCGAAGCGCCCGCGCAGATCGTCGAGATCCATCTCCTTGATATCGACGCCGTCGATGCGAATCGCTCCTCGCTGCACGTCGTAGAAGCGCATCAGCAGCGAGATCAGCGTAGTTTTGCCCGCTCCCGTATGCCCGACGACGGCGATAGTCTCGCCCGGCTCAAGCACAAAGCTCACATCGCGCAGCACCCAGTCCGGCTCGCCAGTTTGTGTGGGGACGGGCGCCCCCGCCCGTTCAAGCCGACTCGAGGAGTCGGCAGGCTCTTCTGCCGCCGGCTTGTTCCCGTACGCAAACCACACATGGTCGAATTCAATCCGCCCCGGCCCCCTCGGTTCTTTCGCGATCGCCGGCGAGGTCACTTCGATTTTCGTATCCAACAGCTTGAACACGCGCTCCCCCGCCGCCATCGCCGACTGCAAGATGTTGTACTTCTCGCTCAAGTCCAGAATCGGACGGAAGAACCGCTGCGCGTACTGCACGAACGCGTTTAGTACACCCAACGTCATCGAAATCCGCACCAGTTGGAGGATGATGTGTCTCTTATTTGAGAATCCAATGCCAGAGATTACCGTGTGCCGGAGGATTCCATTCCCGCCAAACCAGATGATGCTAGCAATCGCAATCGACGATAAAAAGTCAACCACTGGGTAATACACCGCGTACGCCATAATGGCGTCTTTGTATGCCTCCATGTGCGAGGCATTGATGTCGGAAAATTTATTGAAGGCGCGCTTTTCGCGATTGAAAAGCTGCAGGACCAGCATCCCCGAGACCGCTTCCTGCAAATAAGAATTGATGCGGGCGATGGCGGTGCGAATGCGCCGGTAGGAATCGCGCACCTTGTCGCGAAAAATCTTGGTCGCATACGCAATGACGGGAAGCACAGCAAACGTAATCAGCGCCAGCTTCCAGTTCATCTTCATCATGATCGCGATGATGCCAGCGAGCACGAAGACATCCTCAAAAATTGAGACCACGCCCGAAGTGAACATCTCGTTCAGCGCGTCGACGTCGGTCGTCACGCGCGTCACCAGTCGCCCTACCGGATTCTTGTCGAAGAACCCGACGTGCATGTGTTGCAGATGCCGGAAGATCTGGCTGCGCAGATCGAACATCACCTTTTGTCCCGTCCACTGCATCAGGTAGGTCTGGATGAACTCCAGGGCAAAAGTGAAGAGGAGAATTCCGACGTAGATCCCGCCAATCTGCGCGATGCCGGTCAGTGGAGCGTTGCTCAGCCGGTCGCCAATCCAGGAATGCGAGTTCGGCGACTTCGCCAGGTATTTATCGATGGCGATCATGGTGAGGAACGGCCCCAGCACGTCCAGCCCCGACTTTAGGATGATCGCCGCGAGCGCCACCACCACGTGCCATTTGTACGGACGCAGATACGTAAGCAGCCGCCGCATCAGCCGGCCGTCGTACGCTTTTCCTAATACTTCTTCTTCGTGATTCGGGGCCATAATTCGCGCAAGAGACCCGCGCAAGAGATCCGGCGCAGAGACCGTCTCTGGTTCAAGAGTACCGCAAGAAGCGGCACTCCAAATCCTGCCGTTTAGTGCGGCTTGCCAGCCGGACGCGCGCCCGCTCCGGGCTCCGACGATTTCGGAGAATCGCCGTCGTGCTTGTCGCGGCAATTCGGGCACACCACCTTGGCATTCTGGTCGGCCATTTGGTGCAGGAAAGTGGAGAACGTCTGACCACAGTGCTCACACAAAACATCGATCGAATCATTGCTCATAAGTGCTTCCCACTCACATCGCATCATTGATGAAGGGTCGAACCCTCGCCGGCGGGTTCTTGCCTCTATTTTAATGGACATCGATCTTTCCAAGCTCCGGCAACGGACGTGCTTCTCGCCGCATCAAAAACTATGAATGGCAATCTTGTGATATTCGAAATCAAAAAGAGGGTGACCATGCGCGAGATAAAGATAGTAGTTGCTGCCTGCGTCGTGCTTCTATTCGCGAGTTTCGCCGCCGCCCAGGTGCCCACCAGCGGAAACGTCTTCTTTGGGTATTCCTACTACAACGCCGACTTGTCCACGCTGGGACGCTCCAACCTCAGTGGATGGACCGGGTCGCTCGAAGGCAGGGTTTTCCCCCACGTCGGCATGGTGGCGGATTTCAGCCAGACCTTCGGTTCTGAAAGTGTGACGATCCTGTGCCCCGGCCCGCCTTGTCCGAGCCAAAGCATCAGCGCCCACGAGTACAACATGCTCTTTGGCCCGCGCGTATCGTTCTCGGTCGGAAAGCTGCGGCCCTTCGCCGAAGCCCTGTTCGGGGTTGGGCACGTCGGCACGAATGACGCAGGGTCGAACACGTCCCTCGCCACCGGGTTGGGCGGTGGCGTCGATTACCGCATCTTCCGCCCCATCGCCCTCCGCTTCGAAGGAGACTATCTCCAAACCCGCTTCAATAGCACCACTCAGAACAACCTGCGCCTGTCGACCGGCATCGTGTTTCGCTTCTGATCGGCCCATTTTTCGAAGGTGCCCCAGAGCCTGCCCTGAGCTTGTCGAAGGGTTCGCGACCGCTCTTTGGTCGCTAACCTGGGATCGCGCGCCACGCACTTCGCCCAGCTTTTCCGACGTCTTAGAATGTGCCTCGCTGCCCATCCCATAGAATAAGCAGAGTGCCCCTCGGCCTCTATATTTCCGTCCCGTTCTGCCGGACCAAGTGCAGCTACTGCAACTTCGCTTCCGATGTGTTCTCGAAGTCCGCGTACGAAAATTATGTATCCCGCCTGCTCGAAGATGTTGGCAATGCGCGCCAGTTTGCGTCGCAGTTCGGCTGTCCGCTCGACGAATTGAACGTTGCCGACTCCATCTATCTCGGCGGAGGCACTCCCTCGATTCTCGATGCCGAGCAGTTACTCCGCATCTTCGCCGCCATCCGCGGCCAATTTGTGATCACGCCCGATGCCGAAATCACCGTGGAATGCGCTCCCGGCACACTCACTCCCTCTCTAATCGAAACCTTGCTGCAATGCGGAGTGAACCGTGTGAGCCTGGGAGTGCAGTCCTTCGTCGACCAGGAAGCGCAGTCCGTCGGGCGATTGCACAAACGCGCAACCGTCCTCGAAGAGATCGCTCGCCTGCGCGATGCTGGCCTCGCCAACATCAGCATCGACCTGATCGCCGGCTTGCCGCACCAAACGCAGGAGAGTTGGGCCTTCTCCGTGTCCGAGACCATTGCCACGGGTGTTCCGCACGCCAGCGTGTACATGCTCGAAGTGGACGACGATTCCCGCCTCGGCCGCGAACTGATCGCCGGAGGCGCCCGCTACCATGCTCACTTTGTTCCCGACGACGATGCCACCGCCGATTTCTATCAGCAAGCGTGCGAGATGCTCGAAGCCGCCGGTATGGCACAGTACGAAATTTCCAACTTCGCCCGCGTCGCGCCGCATTCTCAAAATAAAAGGGTGTCCCGTCCAAGCTCTGCTTGGGCGGGACCGTTACGCAACGAGTCGCGCCACAACTTGAAATATTGGACGCGCCAGCCCTATCTCGGTTTCGGCGTCGATGCCCACTCCATGCTGGAGGTCAATGGGCACAACACCGACGTCGGCCGCGCCGTCCGCTTCGCCACACCCGACTCGCTCGACGCCTACATGAATCGCGCGCCGCACACTGTGACGCCAGTCTCCGCGCAGGCGGCCATCGAAGAATCGTTCTTCCTCGGCCTCCGCCTGAACCGCGGCGTCGATCTAGACCGGCTTCGCGAGGAGGTCGGTCCAGACGCCATCGCGGCCCATGACTCCGCCATCCAGCAAAGCATCCACGACGGTCTTCTCGAACGCCAAGCCGCAATCCTCCGCCTGACCGCCCGCGGACGTCTGTTATCCAACGAAGTATTTGCCAGGTTCCTGGTCGAGAAGCGAGAAGAAATAAAAATGGGAACCGGCCACGTGAATCCACGTTAGTTGGCCGATCGGTGCCCTTCGGCGTTGGGCCTATCCGGTCCCCACCATCTCAAAAAATCTTGGCAGTCCGAAACGCATGCCCATGCCGATGTCCATGCCAAAGACGGGTGGTTCCATGGCCAGCGCTTCTACGCCGGCTTCTCCCGTAAGACTCATCCACACGATGCGAAACTGCGCTCGCGACGCGCCGTGCTGCACGTCCAGCACTTCTCCGGTCTGGACTTTCGAGCGCAACCCCATCAGAACCGCCCCGCGATTGCTGACGTTGCGCACCCGCACAATCTCCGCGAAAGGACGCGCCATCCGGTCGACTCCCCAGATCCGCACCGGCAACTCCAGGTTCAGTCTGCGCTCTCTTCGCCGATCCATTCCCGCTCCGTTCCCACCGCGAACAACTGGAACGGATCATAACCAGAGATGCCCAAAAGCGAAACGTCACATCGGTTACTCGCCGGAGGTACCTAAAGTGACTTTGCGGAGGGAAGAAAAGTCGTTGGTCGATAGTCGTTGGTCGTTTGCGGGCTGGCTATCTACCAACGACTATCGACCAACGACCAACGACCAACGACCAACGACAAGACGAGCCTAGTTGAAGTCCTTCATCGAGCAAGCTCCCGGCCCGCGAGCGTCGCCGCACGACCCGCAGGGTCCAGCCGGCATCGCTGCCCGCGCGCTCGTTCCGCCGTGCGCCGACACGGCGAACACGGAGAGCTGCTGCTCCAATTTCTTGCTCTGGCACTTCGGACACTCGGCCTTTTGCGCGCCAAAAACCAGGGCCTCGAACTCGTGCCGGCATTCCTTGCAGACGTACTCGAAGATGGGCATAAGAAACTCCGTGGAGAACAATTCCCAACTTCTAGTTAATATCAAAGCGTGGCTACTTCGCAAACGCCCGGCCAAACGCACGAGAAGATGCGCTCCTTCACGCCTCGGCCCTGGTTGCGCGGCGGACATGTGCAAACCGTTGCCAGCTTCCTGCTCCAGCGCCGTTTTCATCTTCCTGCACCTGAAGAGCGCCTGATCGAAGTCGAGCCCGGCGTCCCGGTGCTCTGCCACTGCCACTGGCAAGCCGATCGAGCCCACGCGCTGACGCTGATCGTCGTGCACGGCCTCGAAGGTTCCAGCGACTCCCAGTACATGCTCGGCATCACCGAGAAGGCCCTGGCTGCCGGAATGAACGTCATCCGCTATAACCAGCGCAACTGCGGAGGCACCGACGCGCTCGCTCCCGTGCTCTATCACTCAGGATTGTCAAATGACGTCGCGGCCGTCGCCCGCGAGATCGTCGCCCACGATGGCGTCGAGCGTCTGGCGCTGGTTGGCTTCTCCATGGGCGGCAACATCGTGCTCAAACTCGCCGGCGAGTGGGGATCGCAAGCCCCGCCGCAGTTTCGTGCCGTCGCCGCGTGTTGTCCGGCGCTCGATCTCTCCGCTTCGTCCGACGCGCTGCACGAGCCTGGCAACCGCATTTACGAAACCTATTTCTTGTGGCAGCTTCGCCGCCGCTTGCAGCAGAAAGCCCGCCTCTTTCCCGGACACTTCGACCCAACCCGTGCCGACGGCGTCCGCAGCCTGCGCGAGTTCGACGACAAAGTCACCGCCCACTATTGTGGCTTCACGGGAGTGGACGATTACTACGATCGCGCTTCAGCCGCGCACACAGTCAGGCAAATCGCCGTGCCCGCGCTCGTGTTGTACGCCGCCAACGACCCATTTGTGCGCATCACGGAGGAGACAAGAACGAAGATTGCCGCGAACCAGAACATCCACTTCGTCGAGACCTCCGATGGCGGCCACTGCGCCTTTGTCGGAACCCGCAACGGCAGCGATGGCCGCCGGGACGATGGCTATTGGGCCGAAAGCGAAATCGTGAACTTCCTGCGCCAGTTCTAGTGTGGTGTTCCGCAAATTATGGATGCCGACTTCTCCATCGAACTGGCCCACGAAGATCCTGTGCTGGGTTTTCCCTGGACCGACCCATCTGGCAAGCTCGCCTATGTCGACCTGAAGCGCCATCCAGGGCTGATAGCTTCGATCCCGGAAGCACAAGCCTTTCCCGAGTTGGCCGAATTTCTGCGTACGCTGAACTCGCCGCGAAGCCTAGTTGAGACCGCAAAGTGCGATGTTTGGACGACGACAGAACTGAACGCGGAAGAAGAAATCTACAACGCCTCGCACAAGTTCGCGAGCTATGTCGACGTGGTGTTTACTCACACGACGTCTTCCGATAACGCCGCCCGTTTCTCCCTGCCCGCTCACGAACAATTCGCCCGCAAGCTGGTCGAGCTGCTGCACCGCGCGCCGGAGACTCCATCGTCCGTCGAGATCTGCGTCCGCCGCTGCTACTTCGCAAAAGATAGCCAAGACAGGAAGGAAGAAGAAAGAGAAGTGCGCGAAGGCTGCTATTGCACTGTATATATCAGCGGTTACGGAACCGACCAGCCCAGCGCCCGTCACAATTGGGGAATCGCGCTGAAGTTGGTAGGGAACGCGACCTTGCAGCTATCGCGGGTGGATTGACAGGGTTTTATCTCTCTCCCGCCCCCCCCAATTTTCGTTAAAATATTCTAAATAAAAGACTTATATGTAAAATATTCTGGAATAAGGACTTAGGGTGCTGGAGCTTCGTTTTCGTTCCGATTCGGGACGTGGGATCAACCGATCTTCATGTTGTCAAGGAAAGCTGAGAATGGCTTCGAGCGGGAGCGAAGGGCCGTCTCTGGAGACGGGGACACTTCTTCCCTGGCCAATCAGAATTCTATTTTCGCGCGTGGCGGGTTGATTGTCTGTGATGGTGCTCACGGCCTGGATGTGATGAAAGAAAGTCAAAGGCCCCGCCCAAGCGAAGCTTGAACGGGGCACCCTCCAGAGTTGGGATGGAGGCGAAGTTCGGGTCGCCTGCCGGTTGTCGGCACGTGGGCCTATCCTTGCGGCGCTGGTCTACGCGGCCCCCAAAATCCTAAGCATTCTGCCCTCTCCCAAGCACCTTCTTCCAGTCAATTCGCGTGCGAAGCAAAGAGAGCAACAGCATGAACAGGAAAATCTCCGCCAATCCGCGCGAAGCGCCCGCAATCGATTGCGCCCGTTTCGGAAGCAGCGAGAAACGCCCATACACGAATTCAATGTGCACCCAATAAACGAGTAACGAAGTCTGTCCTAATTGAATAAGCGGGCTAAAACCCAAGCTTCCCAATCCCCAACGACACCACGCATAACTCGCGAAGCAGATGACTAAGAGCAATCCGACGCGAATCATGAAGAAGTTTGGACTGGTATGCCAATAGTCGTAGGTCGAGTAAAGCTGGAAGGACACATGGTCAAGCTGGAGCGATGCGATGATCGCGACCGCTCCGACAGCGCCGAACCAAGCCAGCGTGGCTGCGATCCGGCCGCGAACGCGCTCGCTGAAGAGGATGAATCCCGCAGCCAATCCGGTAAACGCGAATGCAGACCAAGGAAACAGCGGAAACAGCCAAGGCTGCGGAGCGCCGAGGTTGTGGCATCCGTCGATGTAGGACTCGATCCACCAAGGCAGCCAGGTTGGTCGCCAGGTCGTGTAGAGAAGCGGAGTCAGCAGGGCGATGATGGCAGCGACCGCAATCGCACCGATGACGAAAGCGCGCTCCTTCACAACCGAATCCTCACGCTTCCCGCGAACCAGCAAGATGAAGCCACAAAGCAGCGCCATCAGCATCATGGAGAGTCCGATGATGTTGAGGACATCGACGCGGAGTAAGTCGGACTTCGGCGCCCATCCCCAGGCGATGAGGAACTCTTGCAGGCGGAAGAGGAGTCCGAAGGCGAAGATTTCCGCGCCGCGGCGAACCATGGTGCGAGTGATTTCGCCTGGAGTCAGGTTCTTGCGGATGAGTTTGTCGGTGACCAGCGAGAACGAGACTCCAGCTAGGAAGAGAAAGAGCGGCGCGGGCAACGTGCCCAGGATTTGCGAGCCTTTGAGGAAGCTGGAATTGCGCGCGTCGCCGCCGAGCCAGGCATCGTAACAGTGGGTCTGGAACATCAGGATGCAGGCGAGGCCGCGCATCCAGTCGATCCAAGCCAGCCGGTGCGCGACAGGCGCGGCGATCGCGGTCAAAGGTCGCTCAGATGGTTTCATGGCTTCGCTGGTCCGTGTTCATGGTTCATGTGGTCTCTTACTTCATCCCATCCAGAATCGAGCCGACGATGCCTCCGACGACGCCTCCTTTGGTGGCTTCGCTGGATGGTCTTGGCATGTATTCCATGAGCTTGTGCGCCAGCTTCGAAATCGGAAGAGTCTGAAGCCAGATGCGGCCAGGGCCCGTCAGCGAGGCCAGGAAGATTCCATCGCCACCGAAGATCATGTTCTTGATTCCAGGAACGGTGGTGATCTGGAACGAGACGTTGGACTGGAATGCGCCGACGTGGCCAGGATGGACGCGCAGGGTTTCTCCCGGCTGAAGATCCTTGACGACGAGTTCGCCGGAGAGTTCGAGCCACGCTGTACCCAGTCCGCTGAGGCGCTGTAGCAGGAAGCCGTCGCCGCCGAAGATGCCAGCGCCGAGCGATTGCTGGAATCCGACGCCGATTTGAATTTGCGGAGTGGCGCAGAGAAAACCGTGACGGTGAATCATGTACTCGTGGCCGGGGCTGACTTCGACGGGGACGATGTGACCGGGAAGTTTGGTGGCGAATGCCAACTCGCCGCGCATGCCGCCGGCGCGATATTCGGTCATAAACAGCGTTCCGCCGCCCGCCACGCGCTTGATAGCGCCAAAGATGCCTCCGCCTCCGCCCATCTGCGTGTGAGTGGTCATCTGGATCGAACTGGTCATCCAGGAGAGTTCGCCAGCTTCGGAGATCACGGACTCGTTCGGTTCGAGCGCGAATTCAAGAACGGGCATGGTCGTGCCCACGATGCGGCTCTGCATTTGGCGTCTCCTTAGTGACGAACTGCTTCGGGATCTGGAAACTCGCTACTGTACCACAGGCGGTTTCGCTGGCCGCCTTTGGCGGAGCAGAGCTCCGCATGGCGTGCTAGCATTTTTGGGGAAGGATTTTACTGTGAAGATGTCCAGCATTGGTGCCGTGATTGTGAGTCTGCTGATCGCAGGTTGCGCCTCGCGGCCGGCATTGGCCAAGGACGAGCCCAAGTGGGTCGAAGTCCATTCCACGCATTTCACGGTGCTGACCGACGCTGGCGAAAAGCGCGGGCGGGAAGTGGCTCTGCGAATGGAGCAGATGCGCGCGGTTTTCGGCCAACTGATCCTGAAAGACAAGTTGAAGATGTCGGTGCCGATCACGATCGTCGCGCTCAAGAGCGACAAGCAATATGGCTTGGTGGCTCCGGCGAAGCAGAGCACGGCGGCTGGGTTTTATGTGCCAGGCACGGATCGGATCTACATCGTGCTCAATCTCTTTGAGGCCGATCCGTGGCGAGCGGTGGCGCATTCGCTGGCCCACTATTACTTGAATTACAACTATCCCCCCGTGCAGGGATGGTTCGACGAAGGGCTGGCGGAGTACTTCGGGTCGATCTATATCGGCAAGCAGGTGGAACTGGGCGGCGATCCGGAGTTGTTGGCGGAGTGGCACGAGGACGCGCTCGATGATTTGGGAATGCGGCGCGATCCGAAGGTACCGCAGTCGCTGACGCAACTGGTGAGTTCGCCGGTGTGGATCTCGATGCCGGACTTGTTCACGATGAAGCACGACGAATCGGGAACGCGGGAAGGGGCGCACAACACGCTCTACTACGCGCAGGCGTGGATGGTTGTGCACTATCTAGTGAACAAGAACAAGATGCCCGAGGCGGGCACTTACTTTGATCTGGTGGTGAACCGGAAAACGCCGGTGGACAAGGCGATGGTGCAGGCGTTCGACATGTCGCCGACGCAGATGGAAGAGACCGTGAAGACATACTTCAGCTCGCTGAGCGGGTTGGGCATTGCGCTCGATCAGGCCAAGAAGCCGGTGGCAACTCCGGCGGACATTCCGCAGCCGGATCATCTGCCCCTGCCGTTCGGCGCGGATGACATCGGCATGACAGTGAGTCCGGTGAAGGAAGAGGACGCGAGCGCGGTGGTTGAAGACGTGATGGCGCGCATTCCGGAGCATCGCGATCAGGCCCTGCACGATTTGCAGCGGCTGGCGGCGGATCCGAAGGATAATGAAGCGGCGCGGCGCGGGCTGGCGTGGGACGATATCCGGCAGAAGCGCTATGACGCGGCCAGCGAAGAACTGGAGAAGGCGACGGACTTGAATCCGCGGGACCCGTGGATTTGGTATTACCGGTCGGTGATGAAGTACCGGCAGGCGCAGGCGGCGCGGCAGGAGATGAAGGGCCTGGCGAACATGATGCAGGATTTGCGCGCGGTCACGGATTGGTATCCCGACTTAGCTGACGCTTATAACATGCTAGGAATGGCGCGAGTGGAGGGTGGCGGCGTCAACTCGGCGCTGGAAGCGCAGAAGCTTGCCATTGCGCTGTCGCCGCGCAACGTCGAATATCAGTTCAATCTGGGTCAAATTTACGTTGCGGGAAAGAAGTGGGATCTGGCGCGCGAAGTGTTTACGCGGCTGAAGGAGGGAACGGATCGCACCGCGGCAGCTGCGGCGAAACAGCAATTGGCGGATTTGGATACATTGCAGAAGTATGGGGTGCGTCCGCAGCGGGAGGGGGAAAACGAGTCTCCAGCAGGCGCGGGGAGCGCCCCCTCGGCTGGGAGTGGACCGACGGAGAAGGCGGCGCAGGGGAAGGCAACGCAAGATCAAGATGAAGACGCCGATGCCGCGCCCAAGCCTGCGCCCGTCAAGCCTGGGACGACCGGGCCGGTGCAGTTTCTCAAGGGCAAAATCGTGAGCAGCGACTGCTCCAGGACTCCCGAGGCAACGGTAACGATCCTGAGCGGCATGACGACTTACAAGATGCATGCATCGGATTACAAATCGCTGGTGATAATCGGGCAAGACCAGTTTTCCTGCGAATGGAGCAACCTTCTCGTATCGGTAAATTATCGGGCGGTGGGGAAGAATGCGGGGGAGTTGGTGTCGATTGAAGTGCGATAAACATCTCTTCTAGTGCGACTGCGATTGCTGGCTGACCGGCACTACCGTCCCTTTTGGGCCAACCGCGCAACTCGCGCCGGCGCGAACGCCGATGGCATTTAGGTTGAAGGTGTCCAGGTGCCTCCAATGCACGCCAGCGTCGTTGCTGATGTCACTCCCATTGGTTCCGACCGCCACACAACGTCTGCCAGAGAGAAACGCAACCGCAGAGCGATAGCCGCCGGGCTGCTGCGCGGCGAGATGCCAGGTTGCGCCTGAATCCTGGGAATAGATCGCTGCCTGGTTTGGTTTCGCTGGTTCCTTGTAGTCGCCGCCGACGGCTACGAGAAAGCGGCCATGGCATGCGATGCTGAAGATTCCGCTGGAAGCGTTGCCGCTTGCCATGGGAGTTTCGACGACAGTCCAGGAACGTCCGTGATCGGCGGAGTGAAAAACGTGGGCAGCGGGGCCGCCGGTGCCGAAGTAAATATCGTTATTGCAGAGTGCGATGGAGGTGCCGCTGGCGGCGAATGCGCCTTCGGTGGGAAGCGCGGCAGGCATTTTGTCGCGCGGGAGTTCTCGCCAATGTTGGCCGTCGTTGGTGGATAGGAGCAGGAATTTGCCCTCGACCGGATCGCTCAGGGCAAAACAGCGAGCCGGAGACTCGCAGACGAGCGAGTCGAGAAAATATCCTGGACGTTTGTTCGTGTACTGCAGCGTCCACGATTTGCCGCCGTCGGTGGTTTTGTAGACGCGGGATTGTTCGCCATCCCCGCTCGACATCACGTATGCAACGGCAGCTCCGAAGCCTTCGACATCGCGAAAATCGAAGTCGGCAGCGCCGTCGATTTTAAGTTGTTGCCATGACCTGCCTTCGTCCAGCGAGCGGGCAACGATTCCCCGCGAACCGGAAATCCACAGCGCGTGTTTTCCCGCCCCCATTGCACTGACGCTAACGCCGCGCAGATTGCTGTCGAAACCCGTGTTCTGGACGGGCGATGCTGGCTGCGAAGCTCCGACGTGAGCAGTCGAAATGGCCGCAGCGACGGCGAAGGCGAGGGCGCAGACACGCATCGGTAAATTGTAGAACAGCCGAATTGAGTGCCGTCACTTCTTGCGAACGCCGAGGCTGCGGACACCCGCTGCGCGGCGGGTAATACTGCGGTGCTTGACCAGAGTTGAAAGAACGATGGATGTCGAAGTGGTGCCGAAAGGCGTCAGCCGGTCGATCAGGCTTTCCAGATGCTGCACGGACTCGACTGCAACTCTGAGGGTGAAGGAATCGGCGCCGGTGCCGCGATGGCATTCCAGCACCTCGGGCATTTCGCGCACGGCCTTCGCGACACGCGCAAAGACGTCGCCCACAACGCTGATGCGGATGAAAGCGGCGATGGGCAGGCCGATCTTGGCGGGATCGACTCTGGCGTGAAAGCCGGTAATAATTCCGGCGTCTTGCATTTTGCGGACGCGTTCGGCAACCGCGGGAAGCGTCAAGCCGACGCGGCGTCCGAGTTCGGCAAACGAGAGCCGTCCATTGTGTTGCAGTTCCTCCAGAATATGCCAGCCGGTCTTGTCAAGCACTGAAGTATCGAAGGCCATGGAAGCATTCTACTTTAGAAACTACGAATAACACCTGAAACCACCTGATCTCTTGTATTTACGAATGGCCCGTTTCGTCCAACAATAGTGCAACGGAAAGGGGTCGCTGGGAATGACTTTTGCAAACATTCAATGGACGTGGATGAACGGCGAATTCACGCCGTGGGCGGAGAGCACGGTGCCGCTCTCGACGCACGCCCTGCATTACGGGACGGGCGTGTTCGAAGGCATCCGCAGTTACGCGGTGGACGGAGAAGCGGCGATCTTCCGCCTGGACGCGCACCTGGCGCGCTTCTATCGATCGGCGGAAGTGTACGGCATGCGGATTCCATTTAGTCCAGAGCAGTTGACGGAAGCGATCGGCGGAGTGCTTCGCCGCAACCGACTCACCGACTCCTACATCCGTCCCATCGCGTATATGGGAGCGGAAACACTGGGCATTCGCGCGCAGTGTTCGACGGAAACCGCGATCTTGGCGTGGCCGCAAATGGCGCACGTCAGCGAGCAGAGCCGGATGCGTGGAGCGAGGCTGACCGTTTCTCCATATCGAAAATTCGATGCGCGCATGATGCCGACCACCGCCAAAGCTTGCGGCCAATATCTGAATTCGAGGTTGGCCACGATGGATGCGTCGCGTCGCGGCTACGATGAGGCGCTGCTGCTCAACATCGATGGCAACGTGGCCGAAGCCGCGGTCACCAACGTTTTCGTGGTGAACGGGCGTACCTTGCGCACCAACGACGAAAAGTCGTCGATCCTGATGGGAATTACCCGCGACTCGATTCTGCAGCTTGCGGCCGGGGAAGGATTCGGGACGGAAGTTGGCATTCTTACGGTGGACGACCTGAAAAAAGCCGACGAAGTTTTTCTGTGCGGCACGGCGTGCGAGATTTTGCCGGTCGCGGAACTGGATGGTGCTCGGATTGGAAAGTCCGCGCCGGGGCCAGTCACGGCGCAGATACGCGGCGCGTTCGATCGGGCGAAAACGGGAGCCGCTCCCGAGTGGAATCACTGGTTGCACCGCGTGCCCGCAGCCGGAATTCAGGTCGGCGCGGCATCCAGCAAATAAATTACGCCCGGCAAGAGAAGTTACGGGGTATAAGAGAAAGATAAAATGCCAGTGCGGGGTACTGGGATGGAAAATCCACTCAAGCTGAAACGCATTCACCACGTCGAATTCTGGGTCGGAAACGCGCGCCAGGCAGCGTATTTCTACCGTAAGGGGTTCGGATTTTCGCAGGTTGCATACAGCGGGCTGGAAACCGGCCAGCGGCAGCGAGCGTCGTATGCGATGAGCCAGGGCAAGGCGAATTTCATTTTGACTACGCCGATGACGCCCGACGATGCGGCGGCGGAACATATCCGCAAGCATGGCGACGGTGTGCGCGACATTGCGCTGGAGGTGGAGGACGCGGATCAGGCGTTCGCCGAGGCCGTGCGCCGCGGAGCGCAACCGGCGGAAGAACCGCACGACATAAAAGATGAACATGGCACGATTCGCCGGGCTGCGGTCCACACCTATGGCGACACGATCCACTCGCTGATTTCCTATAAGGATTACAAGGGGCCGTTTCTGCCGGGATACGCGGCGGCGCCGCTGGCGGGCGACGACTGCGGGATTCTGCGCATCGATCACATCGTAGGAAACGTCGAACTGGGCAAGATGCAATACTGGGCCGACTACTACACGCGGGTTTTCGGCTTCCACCGTTACATCACGTTCGACGACAAAGATATTTCGACTGAATACAGCGCGTTGATGAGCATTGTGATGTCGGACGATTCGCACTCGGTGAAGTTTCCGATCAACGAACCGGCTACGGCGCGCAACAAGAGCCAGATCCAGGAATATATCGAGGCCTACGGTGGAGCGGGAGCGCAGCACGTCGCGTTGCAGTGCAAGGATGTCATGTACACGGTGGGTAAACTGCAGCGCAACGGGCTCGATTTTTTGCGCGTTCCCGACACCTACTATGACGCGCTAACGGCGCGGGTGGGGCCGGTGGAGGAATCGCTGGCGGAATTGCGCTCGCTGGGTATACTTGTGGACCGCGACGAGGAAGGCTATCTGCTGCAGATCTTTTCGAAGCCGGTGGAGGATCGTCCCACGGTGTTCTTCGAGATCATCCAGCGCAGGGGCAGCCGGGGATTTGGCAAAGGCAATTTCAAGGCGCTGTTCGAGTCGATCGAACTGGAGCAGGCGCGACGAGGAAATCTCTGATATGCCGAACCGAAAAGCGAAGCCAGCGAAGAAGCCGCCGTCGGGTAAGGGCGAGTTCCGCTACCAATCGGGATTCGGCAACGAGTTTGCCAGCGCGGCCGTCGAAGGAGTATTGCCGCAGGGGCAGAATTCTCCGCAGAAAGTAGCGCATGGGTTGTATGCAGAACAACTGAGCGGCACGGCGTTTACCGCGCCGCGCGTGGTCAATCGGCGAACCTGGCTGTACCGCATGCGGCCGTCGGTGGCGCACAAGCCGTTCCAGTCGATCGAGCAGGGAAGGCTGCGCAGCGCGCCGTTTGACGAAGTGCCGACGCCGCCGAATCAACTGCGATGGATGCCGATTCCGATTCCTCCTTCGTCGCAGCGCACCGATTTTATCGACGGCCTGATTACCATGGCGGGCAATGGCAACACGCATACGCACGCGGGGGTCGCGATCCACATCTACGTGGCCAACCGATCGATGACCGATCGTTTTTTCTACAACGCCGATGGCGAAATGTTGATCGTGCCGCAGCAGGGACGCCTGCTGCTCCGCACGGAGATGGGAATTCTCGAAGCCGCTCCCGGCGAGATTGCCGTGATTCAGCGCGGTATTCGGTTTCGCGTCGAACTGCTCGACAAAGAGGCGCGCGGCTACATCTGCGAGAACTACGGCGCGCTGCTGCGTTTACCCGATCTGGGGCCGATTGGCGCGAACGGACTGGCGAATCCGCGCGACTTTCTGGCGCCAGTGGCGAGCTTTGAAGACCGCGAAGGCGACTTTCATATTGTTACCAAGTTTCAGGGAAGGCTATGGGCGGCGGCCATCGATCACTCGCCTCTGAACGTAGTGGCATGGCACGGGAATTACGTGCCTTACAAATATGACCTGGCGAATTTCAATTGCATTAACACCGTGAGCTTCGATCATCCCGACCCGTCGATTTATACGGTGCTGACTTCGCCGTCGGAAATTCCGGGAACCGGCAACGTCGATTTCGTCGTCTTCCCGCCGCGATGGATGGTTGCCGAGCATACGTTTCGTCCGCCGTGGTTTCATCGCAACTTCATGAATGAATTCATGGGCTTGATCCGCGGGGAATACGACGCCAAGGCGGAGGGATTCGTCCCCGGCGGCGCCAGCCTGCACAATTGCATGGCCGGTCACGGACCCGACGCCGAGACGTTCGAGAAGGCGAGCAACGCCGAGCTGAAGCCGGTTTATCAGGGCGACACCATGGCCTTCATGTTCGAGACGCGGTTTGTGTGCCAGCCGACGAAGTTTGCGCTGGAGACCTCCGAACTCGACCATCAGTATTTTGAGTGCTGGCAGGGGCTGGGGAAGAAGTTTAAATAGCTCACAGCTCTCAGCTTTCAGTTTCCGGTTTTCAGGGGTTGTGCCTAGCGGCGTGTGGATTGGCGGAATTGTTTTTATGGCTATGGCTTCGCAAACTTTTCAGGGCGCGCTAGATTTTGCGGCGGATGCCGCCGGTGCTCTGCTGCGCGATCTGATCGACTATGCGGGATTGTTTCCTCCGGCATCGTTGGACATGGCGGCAGCGGTGGCGAACTACCACTCATACTTGCATTCGGATTGGAATTGGATCCTGGGGCGGTTTATCGTTCCGGCGACGCGGCTCAGCGAGTTTGGAACTGCATTTGCCGGATTGCCCGCTTCCACGGACGGAACTCGGCCTACTAAATGGCGGCTTTCGGTCTTGCTGGGCGGCGATCCAGTGGCGGATGTCGCGCGGATTCGCGAATTCAACATTCGTATGGCGGGAGGCAGCGCTGGCCGAAGCGCGGCTGTCGAGTCGGTGGAAGTGAAGATCACAAGTGTCGCAGAGGTCGTGCGGTTGTCTGGAATTATCCCAACCGAGTTCGAGGCTTATTTTGAATTTCCATTGTCCGGTTGTGGCGACTTCATTGCCGCAGTAGCCGCGTGCGGACGCCGGGCCAAGATTCGCACGGGCGGCGAGACGGCGGACAAGTTTCCCGCTGCGGAGAGCGCGGTCGAGTTTATTCGTCTGTGCGGGGCGGCCAATGTGGCATTCAAGGCGACCGCGGGGTTGCATCATCCGCTGCGTTCGGTTCACAGGCTTACTTATCAACCGGGAAGCCCATCGGGAATGATGCATGGTTTTCTAAATGTCTTTCTGGCAGCTGCGTTGCTGCGCGCAGGGATGAAATCCGAACTTGCCGTTCATTTGCTCGAAGAGCAATCGCCGGAGGCATTTCACTTTGATGAAGATGGGATAAGCTGGCGCGAGCATCGGCTTAGCCGCGATGAAATCGCTGCGGCGCGCCAGGGCTTCGCGGCTTCGTTTGGGTCGTGCTCGTTCACGGAGCCCATCGACGATTTGCGCTCTCTGCACTGGTTGTGAAAAACCTGCCATGAAATTTCTTCTCGACGAAACCCACGAACCCAAGGCGCAGAGTTGGGTGGAGTCCGCCAATGTCGCCGGCTCGGATTTCCCCATTCAAAATTTGCCCTTTGGCGTTTTCCGGCGGCGCGATGCCGGCGCCGCAGCCCGCGTGGGAGTGGCGATCGGAGACGAGATCCTCGACCTGCAAGGAATCCTGAACGAGGGTTTACTGGTCGACGACAACGTGCGCGCGGCGGCGGCGGCCTGCGCCGCCGATGCGCTGAATCCTCTGATGGCCCTGGGCTCGACGCCGCGGCGTGCTTTGCGTCAGCGCCTGCACGCACTCTTGCGTCAGGATGCTCCGGCTGCCGATCGGCAAGCCGCTGCACGTCATCTCGTCGCGCAAGCCGATGTTGACATGCTTTTGCCTGCCCTGATCGGCGACTATACCGACTTCTACGCATCGATTTTTCACGCCACCAACGTCGGCAAGCTGTTTCGTCCCGACAATCCGTTGCTGCCGAATTACAAATACATTCCGATTGGCTATCACGGACGGGCGTCGTCGCTGGTTGCGACGGGAACACCGGTGCGGCGGCCATCGGGGCAAACGCGCGATGGCGACGCCGATCCGAAATTCGGCCCGACCAAAGCACTGGATTACGAACTGGAACTCGGTTTTTTTGTGGGCGATGGCAACGCGCGGGGAGAAGGCATTGCAATCGGACAGGCCGAAGAACACATTTTCGGCATCTGCCTGGTGAACGATTGGTCGGCGCGCGACATGCAGGCATGGGAATATCAGCCGCTGGGGCCGTTTCTAGCCAAGAGCTTTGCCACTTCGCTTTCGCCGTGGGTGGTGACGATGGAAGCGCTGGCTCCGTTCCGCACAGCTGCCTTTGCGCGCGCAGAAACCGATCCAGCGCAATTGTCCTACCTTTTCGACGCGAACGATCAAGAGCACGGTGGCCTGGATCTGTGGCTGGAAGTTTCCCTGCTGTCGCCCCAGATGCGCAAGGCCGGCATCGCCCCAATGACTTTGGGCCGCAGCAATTTTCGCGACATGTATTGGACCATGGCACAGATGCTCACGCATCATGCGAGCAACGGTTGCAATCTGCGCTCCGGCGATCTGCTGGCCAGCGGAACCGTGTCGGGCGCGGAGAAGACCGCGCGCGGTTGTCTGCTGGAACTCACCTCGCGCGGCAAAGATCCGGTCACGCTGCCGACGGGAGAGCAGAGGAAATTCCTGGAAGATGACGACGAAGTGATTATGCGCGGATTCTGCGAGCGCGAGGGATTCCGCCGCATCGGGCTCGGCACTTGCCGTGGGACGATTCTGCCCGCTCTGTGAACTGACAACACTTCAGTCGCTACGTCACCGAGAAGTCGTGGAGACGCGTCTTGCTGTGTCTCTCGCTGAGTCCACAAGGGACGCACCTTTGCCGTTGTGGAATCCGTTGTATAGTATTCGCCGGTGTAGAAGAGGTCACTTGAAGTCGTATGGATTCCACCGTGGCGAACAACGACGCGACAGCAACGCCAACCGATGGCCATGGCGCGGCCCTGTTTGCCGGCTTTCTCGGCTGGACGCTGGATGCTTTTGATTTCTTTCTGGTTGTTCTTTCGCTGACGGCAATTGCGCAGGAGTTCCACCGCTCCGACAAGGAGATTGCGCTCTCCATCACGCTGACGCTGGCGTTCCGGCCGGTGGGCGCTTTCATTTTTGGATTGATGGCGGATCGCTATGGGCGCCGCATTCCCTTGATGATTGACCTTGTTTTCTACTCCGTCGTCGAGGTGGCCACCGGGTTCGCGCATAGTTTCGCCACTTTTCTGGTGCTGCGCGCGTTGTTTGGCATTGGCATGGGCGGAGAATGGGGCGTCGGCGCTTCGCTCGCCATGGAGAAAGTTCCGGCGCGGCTGCGCGGCTTTCTCTCCGGGTTGCTGCAGCAGGGATACGCTCTCGGATACCTTCTGGCGGCGGGCTGCTACTTCTTTGTCTTTCCGCGCTGGGGATGGCGGCCTATGTTTTTTATCGGAGGGCTTCCCGCTCTGCTCGGGCTTTTCGTCCGCTTTAAGGTAAAAGAATCGGAAGTGTGGAAGAAAACTCGTCATCCCAACTGGAGCGATCTGGGCCGCGCCGTCCTATCGAACTGGAAATTGTTTCTGTACCTGACCCTGCTCATGATGATGATGAACTTCAGCTCGCACGGCACGCAGGATATGTTTCCAACTTTTCTGCAGCGCCAGTGGGGCATGAAGCCGACGCAGCGCGCCGCGATTACCGCGATTTCGATGGTCGGCGCAATCTGCGGCGGCACGCTGATCGCCTTCCTGTCCGACCGCTTCGGACGCCGCCGCGCCATGATCGCCGCGTTTATCTGTGCAATCGCCGTGGTCCCGCTGTGGGCCTACGCGCCGTCGCTGACTTTGCTGGTGGTCGGCGCCTTCCTGCTTCAGTTCATGGTGCAGGGAGCCTGGGGCATCATTCCGGCGCACCTCTCGGAATTGTCGCCCGACTCGGTGCGCGGATTTCTTCCCGGATTCGCCTATCAGTGCGGCGTGCTGCTGGCGGGTTCGGTTGCATACATCGAGGCGATTCTCGCCGAGCACACGAGTTACGCGAACGCCATGGCGCTGACTGCGTTCGTTGTATTCACGCTGGCAGCGGTGGTGGTGGCTATGGGACGCGAGAAGAAGGGCATTGAATTCGGGGCGTAGCGATGAGCGATAGAGCGACGGAACGACGGAGCGACGCCGTCCTCGCCAGTCCCGTCCGAGCGGGAAGCCCGGTTCTCCATCAGAGGGCAGCCATCTTTCGCTGGATCAGCAGGAAGTATAGAGCCAGCACAATCAGTAGGAATCCGTTCACGCCCAGCACCACGGGCACAGTAAAGATAGGCACCAGCCATCCCGACAGCAGATTCCCCATCGGCATGCCGCCGCGGAAAGCGAAGTTATAGACGCTCATGACGCGGCCGCGCATTTCGTTGGTCGTGATCAGCTGCACCAGCGAATTCACGGTGGCGAAGACCGCCATCATCGACGCCCCCACCAGCACCAGCACGGTCTCGCTCAGCGGCAGAGACTTCGAAAGCCCAAATGCGGAAATGCCCGCGCCCAGGCAAATGAGCGCGCCCAGAGCAACTCGTCCCTTCTTCTTGATGTTGCCCGCGCTGGCGATGCCGAGCGAGCCGCAAATCGAACCGAGTCCCATGAGCGCGAGCAGGTTGCCATAAGTCTCGGGACCGCGATGGAAAATATCTTTCACGAACACGGGGAAATAGGTGCGCATGGGCATGCTCAGCCCGGTCATGCAGAAGGCTAGAATGATCAGCGCTTCCATCGAACTCTGCTTGCGGGCGAACTCAATGCCCTGCTTCAGGCTGGTGAACATCGATTCCGTGGTCTTCACCGGCTGGAACCGGGAGCGGATCATTAACAGCGCCACGATGGGCGCTAGAAACGACAGCGCGTTCAGCCCGAAGCACCATTTCTCTCCCAGTCTCGCCAGCGCTTGTCCGGCAAGCGCGGGACCGACCATGACCGCCACGTTGAACTGGATCGAATTCAGCGCAATGGCGTTCGGCATGTCTTCGCGGTCGACGAGCGTGGGGATCAGCGCCTGATACGCCGGACCGCCGAAGGCCTGCGCGAATCCCGAAACAAACGACAGGCAAAGGATGTGCCAGACGTGCACGTGTCCGGTTGCGACCAGAATCGTTAGCAGGCCGGCACTGGCCATCTGCACATACTGCGATGCGAGCAGAATCTTCCGGCGCTCGACGCGATCGGCGATGACGCCGCCGAGCAGGGAGAACAGAAAAATGGGAATGCCACCAAGGAATTGGTCGAGAGCCAGCAGGAACGCGGAGTGGCTGAGCCGGTAGACCAGCCAGCCTTGCGCCACGATCTGCATCCAGGTGCCAATGCTCGACGTGCAGGCACCGATCCACATCAGGCGGAAATCGCGATATTGAAATGCTTTAAAAACCCTGGCAATCAAACCGAACGTCTCCGGAGGCTCCGCAAAAGGCTACCATGCGGCTCGGTTGTTAGACGTTGCAGAAATGGATTTGTCTGGCGGCGGTCGGGTGGCCACGATCTCCGCTGCTTGACTCACTTTCCCGCTACTAGCAGCACCTGCGCCGTTTGGCCGGCTAGGATTAGGGTTGGGCCTACCGAATTGCCGTTGACGTCTACCCAATTGCCTGCGGGCAGGGTGACGGTAGCGGTTGCGGCGTAGGGATTCACCATTGTCAATCCGTTCGAGAACCTGCGTTCCCAAATACCCTGCGTTTTCCGCATCTGGTCGGTTGCGCTGCCGATGGCGATGGAATATTCCGGGAACGTGATCAACCTTCCGTAGTCCTGCGCGCCGGTTGCGGTGTAGCCCGAGATGTACATGTAGGTGCAATCGTTCTTCACCAGCAAATAATTGCCAATCACCCACAGCCGCGCTGCTTGCGAAATGTTAGCGGTCTGGCCGGACTCCTCGCCGTTGGTCATATAGCAAATGCCCAGCGACTGTACATACTTGAGCTGCGTCACAATGGTTTGCCAGTTGGCGGGGGTGGGGACGTTGGACGGAACTCCCCAGTTGGTGAAGCCGCGCTCGTCAAAGAGAAGGTCGGTGGTGGTCATCAGTTGCCGGTTGTCCGCGAATGGCTGGCCGAATTGGTAACTGACGTTGACTTGCATGGTCGCGGTGTCGGACTGCTGGTGCACATGTTGATAGGTGTTACTTTCCCACGCCAAAACGTCGGCGCGGAAGGCAGGATCGTCCGAATTGCCGGTGTATTGCTGTACCCAGTTGTTATTCGGGTCGTAGTGGCCGCAGCGCTGCCAGTCGTTGGTCAAGTCCATGGTATCGACGTCAATGCCCTGGTAACCGGCGGCCAGAGGCGCATCGACCCAGTTTGCCCACTGAAAGGCCTGAACGTCGGGGTTGGCGATATCGAGCGGCGCGTGGTTTTTGTCGCCGAACTCGTAGGCCAGCGTCTTTCTGTTGCAACGATATTCGAGCCAATCGGGATGGTTGTTCTTGTACCACTTGATGGAGTAGGTGAAGTTGTCGACGGAAATTGGAATGTAGGCGGTGTTGTACATTCCGGCAGGCAGCGTGGCCCAGCTAGACCCCCAGACCAGGTCAACGACGCCGGTCTCGGAGGGAAGTTGCGACTGCGTGAGCTCGTAGTTAAAGACCATCTCGATGTGGATGTTGTCGGTGGTGTCGGGGAACAGGCCGCCGCGGGACGATGAAGATGGGGCGCCGTCTGCTTTCGCGGAGAGTTGCGCTCCCGAGAATGAAGCGCACAGCACGAGCGCGGCAAGAATCGTAGAAAAGAAGAACTGCAATCGCGAACGCATATGTGAGTCCTCCGGACGGGCGGGCGCAGGCCAGGGAACCGCTGGATCCAAGAACATCCCACAAACTGCGGTTTATGGTACACGGATCGCTGTGGAAAAGACAGGCTCAGGGATGGCCGGCCTCACGCCGGAAACCGGCTACTGGCAGCCTGTTCGGTGGTACCCCAGGTAACCTCTGACAACGACTCCAGGGTAAGTAATCTTCCGCAACTTCGCAGTCACTCTTACTAAATAGCCACCCAGGGACTCAGTCGAGCCATGTACCCGCATGGGGTTTTGACTTACCTTGAGCCTACCGCGAGCCGATATTACTGGAGACAAATGAGACTCCTTCTCACAATCATTTTGCTGAGTGTTGCCGCGCAGGCGCAGAATTTTGTGGCGAGCGCCAGCCCGAAGCTTCCCGATGCGCCAGCGGTTGCCACGCAACAGCCATTTTGGACGGTCGAGAACCGGGTCAACGTGGGCATTCTGGCGGGATTGGTCTCGGCGGACGGCATCACCACACGGATCGGGCTGGATGAGGGGTTTCGCGAAGTCAATCCGGTGGTACGCCCGTTTGTGACCCGCGGCACGGCAGCCAGCGTGGCGGGTTTCGGCTTGGGATTTGGCAGCGGCGTTGGAGTCGCATATTTATTGCATCGCACCCACCACTACAAGATGGAACGGGTCGCCATGCGCCTGATGATCGCTGGCGAATCTGGGTTTGTGGCCAATAACATTGTGCAGGTTCGGTAAGGCAGCTCTCAGCTGTCAGGTCTCAGGTCTCAGTTCCAATGATCGAGTCGCTCCGCTCCATCTTCCGCCAGCTAAACTATTGATTTATAAAGACTTTACCTCTAACTCCTTATTCCTCAAGACCTGGCGCCAGCCACCCGCTAAGTCTTTGACTTTAAAAGACCGCACCCAGAGGGGTCCAATCCTCCCTCTCTAGCGCCAAGCCGCTTTCGAAGACACCAATCCTAAAGTCGTTGGAAGTGCCTTCCACGTTATAATTTCAGGCTGGAAGAGGTTTCTTCGGAGATTCGGAGAATCACAGGCCCTTCCTTGCACCTCTGTATCGAAGGAGTCCGCATGGCGATTCAGAAGACGGAAAACATCTGGCACAACGGCAAGTTCATCGCCTGGGACGACGCGACGCTCCACGTGATGTCGCACGTCGTCAACTACGGTTCTTCGGTGTTTGAAGGGATTCGCTGCTATGCGCTGCCGAGCGGACCGGCGATTTTCCGGGCGACCGAGCACATGCAGCGCCTGATCGACTCGGCGCGCATTTACCGGATCGATGTCGCCTTCACTCGGGACCAGATCGTGAGCGCTCTGGTCGAACTGGTGAGACGCAACGGCGTCTGGCCCTGCTATATCCGGCCGATCGTGCTGCGCGGCTACGGCGAAGCGGGAGTCAACCCGTTCAATTCGCCGACGGAGGTCTATATCTGCAATTATCCGTGGGGGAAATATCTGGGGACCGACGCCAGCGAAGGCGTGGATGTCTGCATCTCTTCGTGGACGCGGATCGCACCGAACACTTTGCCGGCGATGGCCAAAGCGGGCGCGAACTACATGAACTCGCAGCTCATCAAGATGGAGGCGATCGTTAACGGCTATGCCGAGGGCATCGCGCTGGATGTGAACGGCTACGTCAGCGAAGGGTCGGGCGAGAACCTGTTTGTGGTGCGCAACGGCGTGCTGCACACGGCTCCGCTGGGGAACTCGGTGCTGCCGGGCATTACGCGCGATTCGGTCTTGCAGATCGCCCGTGACTTGGGGATCAAGATTGTGGAGCAGCAGATCCCGCGCGAGTCGTTGTACATCGCCGACGAAGTGTTCTTTACCGGAACCGCCGCGGAGATCACTCCGATTCGTTCGGTCGACAAGATCACAGTGGGATCGGGCAAGATCGGCGCGATGACCAAGTCTCTGCAAGCGGAGTTCTACGGCATTGTGCGCGGCGAGAAGAAGGACCGCTACAACTGGCTGACGCCGGTTGCGGTGGGAGCGAAGGTGCCGGTGAGCGTGTAGCAGGCTGTCGGAAGCGGCGCTTCCGCGCCGCCATCGGCGGAGGTCGAAGGCAAGCGGGCTGTGATTTGCGCTGCGACCGTGCCTGAACTATAGTTGGTTGCCGCCTGATCGCAGGCGGTCTTCAGTTGTATTCCATCAACCCCAGCCTGTTAAGGAGAACGCTATGTCCGCTCCCACGCCTGAATTTATTCTGGGCTACCGCGCCATGATGCTGGATGGCCTGGCCCGGGAAGTTGAAATCACCAAGCGAGTATTGGCCGCCGTCCCGGAGGGAAAGAGGGACTACCGGCCCGATCCCCACGCGCGCACGGCCTGGGAATTGGCTTGGCATCTGGCAAATACCGATGTGCAATTTGCGGATGGCATTGCCGGTTTGAAGTTCGAAATGGCGAATCCGGCGGAGGCCGACAAGCCGAAAACGGTAGCCGAACTGGTCGCCTGGTATGACAAGAATATGAAGCGCGCCTTGGCGCGGGTTCAGGCCATGACGGCGGCACAGGCGGCGACGCCGGTGCAGTTTTTCATGTTCAATTTCCCGGCGGTGTTCTACCTGGGATTCCTGAACAATCACAGCATCCATCATCGCGGCGAACTGGCGACGTACCTGCGTCCAATGGGGTCGAAGGTGCCTTCGATTTATGGGGGGAGCTTCGACGAGCCGATGACAACGGCCGCGTAAAGCTGAAGTAACATCGATCGAGCTTTTCGTTATTTCCGTGGATTCGATGAAGCCGCCCTTCGGGGCGGCTGTTTTGTTCTGGCGTCATGGCGACCCAATGGTCCCATTACCTCCGTCATCTCGTGCGCGGGCGCGGTTGGGAGGATGATGGGGGAGTCGCCGGAATCCGGCCCTCATATGATGAATATCGACGATTTGCTGCGCATCGCTATGGAACGCCGGGCCTCCGACTTGCACCTGAAGGTGGGGAACTATCCTCACCTGCGCATTGACGGCGAACTGGTGCCTTTGACCGACCACTCGCGAGTGTCGGCGGAAGATATGCTGACGATGTCGTTCAGCATGATGTCGGCGCGGCAAAAGCAAAAATTCAAAGAGACCACGGAAATCGATATGGCCTATGGCGTGGCCGGCCTGGGACGCTTCCGTGTGAACGTGTTCCAGCAGCGCGGCAACGTGGGGCTGGTGCTGCGCGTGATTCCCACCAAGATCCGGGCGCTCGATGAACTGTTTCTGCCGAAAGTGGTGGAGCAGATTTGCGACATGCCGCGCGGTCTGGTGCTGGTGACCGGAATCACGGGATCGGGAAAATCGACAACGCTGGCCGCCATGATCGACCGCATCAACTCGACTCGCGCCGAGCACATTATCACGATCGAAGATCCCATCGAATTTCTGCACCGCGACAAAAAAGGCTACGTAAACCAGCGCGAAGTAGAAGTGGATACGCCGTCGTTCTCGGGGGCGCTGCGCTCTTCTTTGCGCCAGGATCCGGACGTGATTCTGGTGGGCGAAATGCGCGATCTGGAGACGATCGGGACGGCGCTGCACGCGGCCGAGACCGGCCACATGGTTTTTTCCACGCTGCACACGCTCGATGCGGTGGAAAGCATCAACCGCATCATCGCCATTTTTCCGCCGCCCGAACAGAAGCAGATTCGGCTGCAACTGGCGGCGGTATTGCGCGCCATCGTTAGCCAGCGACTGGTACGCCGGGCCGACACCGAGGGACGGGTGCCAGCGGTCGAAGTCATGATCACGACGGCGTATATCCGGGAATGCATTCTGGTGCCGGAAAAAACGCGCGCGATCCGCGAGGCGATTTCCGCCGGCACCTCGCAGTACGGTATGCAGACGTTCGACCAATCGCTCTGGGATTTGTTCCAGGCGGGATTGGTAAATTACGAGACCGCCCTCGAGAATGCCTCGAACTCAGACGAGTTCAAACTGCGCATGCAGGGAATCGCGTCGACGGCCGAAATCTCGCGGCAGTCGATGCAGGCAGCCGGTTTTGGAAGCTGATCGGAAATCAGATTGAGTTTGTCCTGCTGAACAGTTGTCGTTTCTTCATGTGGTTCCTCCTGGACCTTGGGCGCGCTTCGGCGCGCCCGATTTTTTTGTCCAAGTTCGGAAATGGAAACGTTCCGGCAAGGTTGTGCGGGTGCTTGGCTGGACGGGCGAGGGCGCCCGTCGCCACACTACTACGGTCCACGCGGGCTTAGTTGGGTTTGCGGAACTTACTGTCGGCCAGATAGCGCAGCATGATGGCATCGGTGGCGCTTTGGAACTGCTGCTCCATTTCAGGGGCCGGCACGGGAGCGTCCTGGCGGAGGGTCTGGCGGAATTTCTCGCCCATTTCGGAGTCGCTGGCAACGACCTGCATGTAGAACCAGAGGAAGTGGCGCATCTGGTCGAGGGCGGACTTGAGGACCTGGATGGTCTCCATCTCGGGGGGATCGGCAAGGGCTTCCATGAGCTCAGGGTCGGTGGGGGCCTGCATGGCGGCGCAGTTGAGTTCGCGCTGGATCATGCGCAGATCCTCCGTAACGCGCAAAATGCGGAGATGAATCTCTTCCATGCTTTCCCGGTTCTCGCGATCCATAAGATCCTTTCGGTTCCGACCCACCGTGCCAGATTTGTGCGTCGTATCAAGATCGCATCCCGGAGCGCGACGTGGAAGATTCCCCGTGTGCATGAGCTTCGGTAATTGAAGTTACCTTAGGTCAAAAGCCTTGCCGGGCAGGCGATTCCCGCGATTTCGGAGAAACAGCCAAGAAGATCAACCAAGGCAGCGTGCAAGTGTGATACAAACGGTTTCGCGATGATATTGGGGCAAACCGGGCGGATACAAACTGGATTAGTGCGTGCGATTGGGCGTTGGAGCCTGACCGCGCTGGTAGTGAACTCAATTATCGGGAGCGGGATCTTCGGGTTGCCGGCCACGGTGGCGGGGCTTCTCGGCAAACGCAGCGTTGTAGCCGTGTTGATTGCCGGGGCCGCCATGGGCGTGATCATGGCCTGCTATGCCGAAGTGGCCTCGCAGTTCAGCGAGGCGGGTGGACCGTACCTGTATGCGCGCACGGCCTTCGGGCGGCTGGCGGGGATCCTGGTGGGCTGGATGCTCTATCTGGCGCAGGCGGCAGCTCCGGCGGCGAATGCGAATTTGTTTGTCATTTATCTTGCGGAATTCTGGCCCGGGGCAAAGGAACCGTGGCCGCGCTTTGTGATTCTGACGTTGCTGGTGGGGTTACTGGCGCTGATCAACGCGCGGGGCGCGCGTCAGGGAACGGCGGTGAGCAATGTGTTCACGGTGGCGAAACTACTGCCACTATTGATGGTCGTGCTGGCGGGAGCGGCAGTGACGATCATTCACCAGGCACCGTGGGGCGCGTCGGGGCATCTCGGGGTAAGCACCTGGATGAAGGCGATGGTGCTGCTCATTTTCGCTTACGGTGGGTTTGAATCGGCGCTGACGCCGATGAGCGAGGCGAAGAATCCGGGGCGGGACGCCGTTTTTGCCTTGTTTGTGGCACTGATCGCGTGCACTGCGATCTATGTGCTGGTGCAATGGGTGGTGGTGGGAGTGCTTGGGCCGGGAGCGACTACAGATCGCCCGCTGGCGGAAGTGGCACGGGTGACGATGGGCAACCGCGGAGCGGGGCTGGTGGCGATTGGAGCGTTGGTTTCGATTTACGGCTATTTGAGCGCCAAGATGCTGGGGATGCCGCGGCTTACATTCGCGCTGGCCAAGGGTGGCGACTTGCCGGGCGTATTTGGCGCGGTGAGCCGGCGGTTTCACACGCCGTGGTTTTCGATTCTGTTTTACTCGGCGGCGGTTTGGGGGTTGGCCATTGTTGGGAGCTTTGCCTGGAACGTGACGCTGTCGGTGGTCGCGCGGCTGTTCTATTACGGAATGGTTTGCGCCGCCCTGATCGCTTTGCGGCGAAAGCAGCCGCTGGCCGCTGCTTTCCGTCTGCCGGGAGGTCCCCTGCTGGCTGTGCTGGGAGTCGGAATTTCTGTCGCTCTTGCGACGCAGGTGGATTTGAGTAAGTCGCTGATCCTGGGAGCGACAGTAGCTGCGGCCTTGCTGAATTGGCTCTGGGCGCGACGGGCTGTCGTCGCGGAGTAGGGACAGAAGTTTTATCTTGGGTATAAGGCCGCGGGCTGGCGCCTGTGCCACACGGTTGGTGGAGGACTCTTGATGAAGGTGCGGCTGGCTGGCCTATTACTCGTTATTTGCGTTGCTTGCTTCGCGCAACGTGAGGCTGTGCTGAAGCAGATTGACCTTCCGCACCCGTATTACTTCAGGGAAATGTATCTGCCCCAGTTGACGACGGGGCCGAGCGCGGCCACCTGGTCGCCGGATTCGTACAGCCTGGTGTATTCGATGGCGGGCTCGTTGTGGCGTCAGGAACTGCGGAGCGCCAGAGCTGAGCAGCTTACGGCTGGCCCGGGCTACGATTATCAGCCGGACTGGTCGGCTGATGGACGGTGGGTGGTGTTTGCGCGCTACGATCACGATGCGGTCGAGTTGTGGTCGCTGGACATGCGCGATGGGCGGACGCGGAAGATGACGTCCGGAGGGGCCGTGAATGTGGAGCCGCGTTTCTCGCCCGATGGCAAGCGCCTCGCGTTCGTGTCGACGACCTATAAACGACACTTCCATATCTTCGTGGGGCAATTCGAGGACGGATTACTCGCTGGCGTTCGTCAACTTACTCCGGAGACCATCAGCTCGCTGCCTCGTTATTACTATAGCCAGGGAGATCACGAGATTAGTCCCGTATGGACGAAAGACGGGACGGAAATTCTCTTCGTGTCGAATCGCGGACATATCCACGGTACGGGCGGGTTGTGGCGGATGAAAGTGGAGCCGGGCTCCGAGCCACATGAGATTCACTACGAAGAGACGAACTGGAAGGCTCGTCCTGACTTCTCGCCGGATGGAAAGCGCATGGTGTATGCGTCGTACCTAGGTCAGAGTTGGCATCAACTGTGGGTGATGCCGGCGGCGGGCGGAGACGCCTTTCCGATTTCCTATGGCGCTTTCGATAACGTGAATCCACGCTGGTCGCCGGATGGTTCGAAGATCGCGTTCATCTCGAACCGGGGCGGAAATACTTCGCTGTGGGTGCAGACGATTCCGGGCGGAGAACAGACGGAGGTGGTGGCGAGGGAGCGGCAGTATTTGAAACCGATGGGGCGAATTGCGCTGCGCGTGGTGGATGGCGGGGGAAATTTGGTCGCGGCGCGAGTTTTTGTCACCGCTGCAGATGGACTGGCCTATGCTCCCGACGACGCATGGATGCACGCTGATGATAGCTTCGACCGGTCTGAGCGTCCTTTTGAAGCGCACTACTTCGACACTTCGGGTGTATCCGAGATCACGGTGCCAGCGGGCGACGTCGAAGTCGACGTCATGCGTGGGTTCGAAAATCATTTTGAAAGACGAAAAGTGCAGGTCAAGGTTGATGGCACCACGCAACTTACCGTGCGGATTGTGCCGCTCTTTGTCGAAGTTGATGCAACTTCAGATTGGGTCAGCGGCGACGTTCACGTCCACATGAATTATGCGGGAACTTATCGCAATACTCCGGCGCATCTGGTGGAGCAGGCGGCATCCGAGAATTTGGCAATCATTGAAGATCTGGTCGTGAACAAAGAACAGCGCATTCCCGACATGGCGTATTTCTCGCCACAACTTGATCCGGCATCGACGGCGGATCATCTGCTGCTGCATGGACAGGAGTTCCACACCAGTTATTGGGGACACCTGGGATTACTGAATCTTACTCGCAACTTTATTCTTCCGGGGTATGCAGCGTATCCCAACACGGCGGCGGCGAGCCTCTATCCGGCAAATGCTAACGTTGCCGATATGGCGCATGAGCAGGGCGCGCTGGTTGGATATGTGCATCCCTTTGACAGTTTTCCCGATCCCGCCAAGGATGCGTCACTTACGGCTGAGTTACCCGCGGATGTGGCTCTGGGCAAAGTCGATTACATTGAGGTGGTGGGTTTTTCCGATCATAAGTCGACGGCTGAGGTTTGGTACAAGCTGCTGAATTGCGGTTTTCGGTTGCCGACGGCTTCAGGAACGGACTTCATGGGCAACTACGCGTCGTTGCGCGGACCGGTGGGGCTGAACCGCGTATATGCGGAGGTGAAACCCGGACCGCTGAAGATTGAGCCGTGGCTGGCGTCGATCAAAGCGGGCCGAACATTTGCGACGAATGGGCCGCTGCTGCGATTCTCGCTGGGTGGGCAGGCGATTGGCGGGGAAGTGCGGCTCGAGAAAAAACAGGAGGTGCGTTATTCAGCCGAGCTCTTCTCCTTCGTTCCGATCGATCACCTGCAGATCGTTTGCAACGGCAAGGTGGCGCGGGAACTTGCTCTGGAGAGCACGCGCACGTCAGCGCATGTCGACGGGTCGATTCCGATTGAAGCGAGTGGATGGTGCGTTCTTCGCGCCTTTAGCGACAAGGCGGAGTATCCGATTCTCGACATATATCCTTACGCAACCACCAGCCCCGTGTATGTAAGTGTGGTGGGATCGGCGGTGCGCAATGCGGCAGATGCAGCTTACTTTGTCGCGTGGGTGGACAGGCTGATCGCTGCGGCGAGTGGAAATACGGCGTGGAACACCGAGGCCGAGAAGCGGTCGGTGCTGTCGATGTTGCAGGCGGCGCGAGAGAAATACGCGAAGATGGCGGAGTAGACCGGCCCGGCTGTACACGCAGACCGGAACAAACGAGACCTCAAACTCTGGACAGTCGAAACGGCGCACGGAGCAGGCGCGCGGGGAGCATCACCACCTCCCAGACCAGGGCGAGCGCTCCATGAACGGCAATCCCAACGATGCGAAATGGCAACAGCAACAGCCATACGATGGGATAGAGGATCAGCGCCAGCAGCGCCAAAGGCCAACAGAGCACAAAAAGCAGACACCACAGCAGGAAGGCAATCATGGGCACACCTCCTCTTCAATAGGATACGCAAATGGAGGGGAAAAAGTTCGACGGGGACGGACGAATGCGTCCGTCCTTACGTGAGCCGTCGCTCCCTTACATCGTCTTCAGCCCAGAACTTACGCGAAGTTTTGCTTCGGTTGCTTTCTGAACGTCTTCTACCGTCAGGCCGGAAGCGATCTCTTCGAGCAGCAAGCCTTCCGGGGTGACTCGGATGTAGGCCATCTCGGTGACGATTGTGTCCACGACTTTCACGCCTGTGAGAGGCAGCGTGCATTTCTTCAGGATCTTGGGCTGGCCGTCTTTGGTGGCGTGTTCCATGCCGACGATCACGCGGCGCGCGCCAGCAACCAAGTCCATGGCTCCGCCCATGCCCTTGACCATTTTGCCGGGAATCATCCAGTTGGCTAGACTGCCAAGTTCGTCGACTTCCATGGCGCCGAGCACGCTCAAGTCGATGTGCGCGCCGCGAATCATGGCAAACGAATCGGCGCTGGAAAAATACGCGGTGCCCGCCATTTCGCTGACCGTTTCCTTGCCGGCGTTGATCAAGTCCGCATCTTCGGTACCTTCGAGCGGGTAAGGCCCAATGCCAAGCATGCCATTCTCGGATTGAAGGATGACATCCATTCCCGCCGGAACATAGTTCGCAATCAGCGTCGGAAGCCCGATGCCGAGGTTGACGTAGAATCCGTCGCGCAATTCGCGGGCGATGCGCTTGACGATGCGTTCGCGTTTGTCGGTATCTTTTGGGGCTTTGGGCAAAGTTGACATGGTTCCTTCGATTCTGCTCTGGCGAGGCGGAGAAAAGTCGTCGGTCGTTAGTCGTTGGCGAGCGCCGAGCATCTGCTGTGATTCCCGAACGACTAACGACTGACGACTGTTTCCCTAGCTTGTTGCTGCTGCTTTTCGCACCGTCCGTCTTTCTATTCTCTTCTCAAATAGTTCGCCCTGGAAGATTCTCTTCACGTACACGCTCGGGGTGTGAATCAAGTCGGGGTCGAGTTCTCCCGGTTCGACCAGGTGTTCGACTTCGGCGATGGTGATTTTGGCGGCGGTGGCCATCATGGGATTGAAATTGCGCGCGGTCTTGCGATAGACGAGGTTGCCCCACTTGTCGCCCTTCCAGGCCTTGACGAAGGCGAAGTCAGCTTTTAGTCCGAGTTCCATGACATAGGTGCGGCCATCGAACTCGCGGACTTCCTTGCCCTCGGCGACCATGGTTCCGACGCCAGTGGGGGTAAAAAACGCGGGGATACCGGCGCCGCCGGCGCGAATCCGCTCGGAGAACGTTCCTTGAGGGACCAGGTCGAGTTGCACGGTTCCATTCAGCACCATCTGTTCGAGCAATTTGTTTTCGCCGACGTAGGTTCCGATGTGGCGGCGGATCTGGCCGTTGGCCAGCAGCAGTCCCATGCCGAGGCCATCGACGCCGACGTTGTTGCTGATGGTGGTCAGGTTCTTGACGCCCTTGCGGGCGAGGGCGCGGATCAGGTTTTCCGGCATCCCGCACAAACCGAATCCGCCGACCATGATGGTGGCGCCGTCGGAGACGTCCTGGATGGCGGCTTCGGCACCGGCGACTACTTTGTGCATAGCAAGAGAATTCTAGCGGAAATTGTGGCACGTCGGAGAGAGATTAGAACAAAATCCGCCAGGAGGCGCGGAGACACGGAGGAACTCATTTCTTGTTCCTCTCCTTGCCTGCATGTTTCGGTGGCGGAGTTTTTCTCAACTCGTGGGCGCGCTCGAATTCGTCCGCCAGTTGCTTCGAGTCCAGATTTTCGCGGATGTGGGCGAGGCGTTGTTCGAGTTTATGCAGCGCGTCGGCCAGATTCTTCTTGTTGGTGATGGCGATGTCACGCCACATCGAATACGGACTGCCGGAGATGCGCGTCATCTCGCGCAGAGCGCGTCCGCCGATATCGAGCACGGGCGCGTCGGGGCCGAATTCGTCGACCAGCGTGGCGGCGAGGGCGGTGGAGATCATCTGCGGCAGATGGCTGATCCAGGCGCAGATGCGGTCGTGTTCGGCGGGATCGACGACCGCGATTTTTGCGCCCATCTTCTCCGCGCAGTGGACGAATTCTCCGCAGAGGCCGGCGTGGACGTTCTGGCCAGGAAGCGGCGTAAAGAACCAGGCAGCGCCCTCGAAGAGATCGGCATCGGCAAACTCCACGCCGGCGTGTTCCTTGCCGGCCATGGGATGCCCGGCGAGGAATCGTTGACCGGCATTGCGCCCGAACGATTTCGCGGCGCGCTTCACGATTTCCGCCTTCGTGCTGCCTACGTCGGTCACAAGCGTTTTGGGAGGCAGCGCCGGGCCAAGACGAGCGACCAGATCGAGGATGGGGATTACCGGCGTCGCCAGCACTACCAGATCGCTGCCACGCACGGCATCGGCGGGATTGGTCGATCCGGAGTCGATTGCGCCGCAGTCCTGGGCACGTTCTAAGACGGGAGCCCGGTCGCAGCCGATGATTCGTCCGGCGAGTCGGCGCTTCTTCAAGGCGAGGCCGAGCGAGCCTCCGATTAAACCGGTTCCGATGATGGTGACTTGTTTGAAGGGCATGGGGAAAAGGTCGTTAGTCGCTTGTCGTTAGTCGTTCGCTATTCGCTGATCCCTGATCGCTTTTCGCGAAGTCATCAGTGGCAACAAATGATTCGACAACTTGCGAACAGCGAACGACGAATAGCGAACGACGAACAGCGAACCACGCGACAGCAGTTTACGCGATCTCGCGGCCGACCGCAGGGGCAATCATGCGGAGCTGGTCCATCAGCTTGGCAAACTGTTCGGGATAAAGCGACTGTGCGCCATCGGAGAGCGCCTTGTCGGGCTGGTGATGAACCTCGATGAGCATGGCATCTGCACCCGCTGCGGCGGACGCCAGAGCCATAGGAGCCACTTTGTCGCGGCGTCCGGTGCCGTGCGATGGATCGGCGGTCATCGGCAGGTGCGAAAGCTTGTGAATGATGGGGATGGCGGAAATATCCATCGTATTTCGCGTGTAGGTTTCGAAGGTACGGATGCCGCGCTCGCAGAGAATGATTTCGTAGTTGCCGCCGGCCAGAAGGTATTCGGCGGAACACAGCAACTCTTCGATGGTGGCCGCGATGCCGCGCTTGAGCAGCACGGGTTTGCGGACCTTGCCCAATTCGCGGAGCAGATTGAAGTTCTGCATGTTGCGCGCGCCGACCTGGAAGATATCAACATACGGCAGCATCAGCTCGATCTGCGAGATTTCCATGACCTCGCTAATCACCAGCATCTTGAAGTGATCGCCCGCCTCGCGCAGCAATTTCAGGCCCTCATGGCCGAGTCCCTGAAACGAATACGGAGAGGAGCGAGGCTTGAAGGCGCCGCCGCGAAGAATGCGGGCTCCGGCTTTGGCGATCAGTTCGGTTACGGCGAACAGTTGCTCGCGAGACTCGACCGAGCAAGGCCCGGCCATGACGACGATCTTGTTGCCGCCGATTTCGATCCCGTTGGCAAACTTGACGATCGTGCCTTCGGGACGGAAATTGCGTCCCGCCAGCTTGTAGGGCGAGGTGATGCGGTGGGCTTCCTGCACTCCGGGAAGCATCTCGATTTCGCGGGTGTCGAAATCGTGCGGGATACCGACGCCGCCGAGCACGGTTTGGCGCGCTCCCGTGGAGCGGTGAACCTCAAAGCCGAAGTGAACCAGTTGATCGATGACCTGCTGGATCTGGTCTTCGCTAGCCGAATCGTGCATTGCAACGATCATGGGGTCTCAATTCCTGTATTCCGAATCCGTCTATTCTTTGTGCGCCGTCTGCTCCGAGCCGGGAATGATTTCGTTCTTCTGGATGCTGCGCATCACGTCGATGATTCGTTCGTAAATCTGCGCCAAATCGCGTTCGGCCAAAGGGCCAGTGCTGCTGCGGTGCACATTGGCGATCACTTCGCTCTCGCGGTTCGGCTCGTAAATGGGCAGTCCGCGGTCGCGTTTCAAGCGTCCAATTTCGACCACGGCGGCTGCGCGCTCGTTGAGCAGCGCCGCCAGTTTGCGGTCGAGGTCGTCGACTTTCTTGCGCCAGTCGGAGATGTCCATAGAAAGCTGCTAGCT
>Ga0302200_10000146_pt1 | contig 71163 bp, 66 predicted proteins | sample II_Bog_N3_1_FD_194585 | JGI IMG/M metagenome (GOLD analysis project Ga0302200, IMG submission 194585) | Peat permafrost microbial communities from Stordalen Mire near Abisko, Sweden - II_Bog_N3_1 | ecosystem: Environmental > Terrestrial > Soil > Wetlands > Peat | place: Sweden: Abisko...
AAGAGGTTGGGCAGGGCGAGATGTTGCAAAAGTGGCGGAATATCGGACAATTTCGGCGCTGCTGGTACGGATGTCAGACCGCTGGGCACGGCCCGGATGAAAATCTTGTTTCACAATGTCGCAAGCAAGCCAGATGGGTGTACTATTATCGCCGTGTTTGAAGTCAAAAAGGAAATTCCGGTTAAGAACTAATGAAAAATATACGGGCGGTCCAGAAGGACAACTTGAAGCAGGGGAGGCGTCAAATAATGAGGAAAGCCACTTCGGTCTCCATTTCCCTAGCTCTTCTATTTGCCGTTGGGTGCGGGGGAGGGAGCGGTAGCGGCGGTTCTGGGTCACAGGGGCTTTCGGGTTCGTACGAGTTTGTGGCCGTATCGAGCGTACATGCCGGGTCGAAAACTCTCATAGATGCAAATCTGTCTGCCAACGGGGCTGGTACGAGCGCGAGCGGTCCCACCCAAGTGCAAACTGCCACCTACGTGAACGGCCTCTGGTATGTGAATGGCGGTTGTTCAAGTTCATCGCCGGGGCAGAACAGCGTCACAGGCACGGTGAGCGGTAGCAATATTTCCCTCACTTTCAACGAAGGTGGAAACGTATTTACCGGCCAGGGAACCGTGAGTGGAACAACGGTCTCAGGAAGCTACTCGGGAAACAGCCCCGGTTGCACGGACTCAGGCACGTTTACGGGAACCGTAGTGCCGGCCCTCGGCGGGACGTTCTCGGGGACGCTAAACTTTAATTTGGGTTCAACTCAGGCGACGGCCACGCTCACCGAAGGCACAGGAAATTCTTTGACGGTTCAAACCACGTTGACCGGGGCATACAGTGGAAACTTCACCTTCTCAGGTTCAGCGGTCGCCAACGTGATGTTCGTGTCCGGGACAGTTGATGGGACTGCTTTCTCGCTGTTCGGATACTTTGATAGCAAAGGAACATATACGGGCACGCCAAACTCAATCGCAGTTTTCGACTACAACACGCTCGCTTACGAAGGCTTGTTAGTCAAACAGTAGCCGTCGCAACGCCATCAAGCAACGGTCATACTCTACCCACGAAGGGCGGCCACGCATGAATCTGTTGGATGGTCTGAACTATTACAAGCAATGCTCGGATTCCGACTGGCACTTCACTGTCAGAGTGGAGAGTTCCGCCGTCGAAGTGTTGAAAATGATCTCGCCTAAGATCTCATTCAGCTACCAAGGTTCATAGATTCGTATCTGTGATTTCCTGGAGTCTTTCTGCGAAGGCCCCGGTTTCCGCTGACACCTCGCGCCGCTTGTCGTTTTCGCACGGTGCGACATGCGCTGATCTACCCCATTAATTTTTTCTATGAGGTTCGACACTGACCTTTCACCCTCACTCGTCTATAATCCGCCAATCTCAAGTCGAAACATTTTTTCTGTTCACGGAACATTGGTCTGTTTCAATGCCCGCGACGAAGGAGAACCGAAAATGAAACTACGTTTCTTGGTGGTGTTTGTTCTGCTGTCGGCGGCCCTGCTCGTGGGCCAAACTTTTCGTGGGACAATCCTCGGCTCCGTGACCGATTCCTCGGGAGCCTTCGTCGCGGGCGCAACGGTCAAAGTGCGCAACGTGGCCACCGGCCTGGAGCGCACCACGATCACGAGCGCGGATGGCAGCTATGCCGTCCCTGAATTGCCCATCGGCACATATTCCGTCACCGTAACGCAGACCGGCTTCGACACCTTTGTGGCGACCGGAGTCATTGTCGACGTGGCCTCCGAGCGTCGCGTGGATGCCGCCCTCAAGACCGGACAGGTGTCGACTCGAATTGAAGTTTCCGCCGAAGACCTGCCCATGGTCGAAACCACGACGAACACTCTTGGCGGCGTCATCAGTGCCGAGACCGTCGAGAACATGCCGGTCAACGGCCGCGATTACACCAAGCTCATTTATCTCAATCCCGGTGTGGCCGGTTCTCCCGACCAGATTTCCGACTCTCCCGGCTCCTTCGGCGAGTTTTCGATGAACGGCGCTCGCGGACGCTCGAACAACTACTTGCTCGACGGCACTGACATGAATGACGGCTACCGCAATGACCCGGCCATCAATCAGGCGGGAGTATTTGGCACGCCCTCGACCATCCTTCCGATCGACGCAGTGGCCGAAGTCAACGTTCTTTCGAACTTCGAGCCCGAATATGGACGCAACGCCGGTGCGGTCGTTAACATTGTCACCAAGAGCGGCGGCAATACCATCCACGGAACCGCCGGCGAATATTTCCGCAACGACGCGCTGGATGCTCGAAATTACTTCGATCCGGTAGGCACCCCCAGAGCGCCGTTCCATAACAATCAGTACGGCGCTTCGCTGGGCGGCCCGATCATCAAGGACCGGACGTTCTTTTACCTCGACTATGAAGGACAGAAGGAGCCGGTGGGAGTGGTGACGATCGCATCCGTACCAACCGGCAACGCCCCCGATGGATCGTTGCTACCCACCGATTCCACCGACCCGTCTGGCGTGATTCAGGCGCTTCTGGCGCTCAAGCCTTGGCCTGCGCCAAACCTGGCGAAAGGAACACCGCCGGGCCCGGGGTTGACCCCCACGCCTGGTACCGCCTCCGTGATATCCCCGTCGTACAACGATCTCACTAGCTTCATCGCCAAGATCGACCACAGTATCAACACCAACAATACCCTCACCGGACGTTACTTCTTCGGAGACAGCATCCAGTCGTTCCCGCTGGCTCTCACCGCCAGTGGCGGCCAGTTGCCGGGTTTTAACACGTTTACGCCCACGCGGGTGCAACTGGTCTCGCTCTCCTATACGCGCACGATCGGGTCGAATAAAATCAATGAACTGCGCTACGGCTGGAACCGGTTTGCTGAAGGGTTCTTCCCCGCGGACCAGAATTTCAACCCCAGTTCGATTGGCCTGTGCGACGCCACCCTTTCTTCGGAATGCAGTGGAGGGCTCAATGACCAGGGCCTGCCGGATATCTTCGTAAGTGGCGTGGCGCAGCTCGGCGCGACCAGCAGTGTTCCACGCCATCGTTTCGACAGCAACGACCAGGTCCTCGACAACTTTTCCTGGAAAATCAACAAGCACAGCGTGAAGTTCGGCTTCGATTTCCACCGCAACACCGTGCAACAGTATTTCGACAAGTACTTCCGCGGGAAGTTGAGCTTCAGCGGTTGCGGACTCGTTGCCTGCAATCCAGCAATTCCTGGCAGCGGCAGTACGGGGCTCCAGGACTTCCTCGCCGGCTATGTCGATGGCGGTTTCCAATACTTCGGAGACTCAACCCGTCACACCTATGAGAACAATTTTGGTTTCTATGCCCAGGACAGCTTTCGCCTCACACCGCATGTGACTTTGAATTATGGCCTCCGTTGGGACTACTTCGGCGTGGTCCAGGAAAAGAACAACCTCCTCAGCAACATCACCAATCTCGATCCCGTCAATGATACTTTCACACTCACTCAAGTAGGACAGCCCGGTCTCAACAGCCTTTACAACCCGGACAAGAAGGACTTCGCCCCGCGCGTGAGCCTCGCGTGGGACGTCGCGGGAAAAGGAAAGACCGTGGTCCGCACAGGCTTCGGCATGTTCTACGACGCTTTCTCGCAGGACATGGTGATGGGCCACCTGCCCTATTCGCCGTACTTCGACCCCGGTCCGGCCTACAACAACTTGCCCGGCGCCGATCCGATCAATTCAAGCGGCGCGAACGGCGGACAGATTGGTTATCAGCAACCCGTGTTTGCGCCCCCCACCACCGGCGGCTGCGGCTATGAGTGCGATGCCTTCGCCTTCGATCGCAACATCAAGACGCCTTACATGGAGAACTACAACCTCAACATCCAGCAGCAGATCTCCAGCAAGGCCGTTATCCAGGCGGGCTACGTCGGTTCCCAGGGCCATCGTCTCTGGCGTTTCTTTGACCTCAGCGAGCCCAGCCAGGCACAGATCACGGCGTCGGACTGTCCAAACGGCGTCGCGACCATTCCTTGTCCCGGGGGGGCCATCACGGGAGCCTATGGTGTGCCACGCAACTACGAGAGCAATCCTTACGGTGCCTTCTACATTCTTCAGGAAAATTCCACCGGCAAGTCCAACTACAACGCGCTACAGTTGAGCCTACGCATCACCGGATGGCACGGCATCACCTCCATTGCGAATTACGTCTGGTCGCGCTCCATGGACAACTCCAGCGACGGCGAAGACTTCGAGCCCAACGCCGCCCAACCTAACGACAGCCACAATCCGCAGCTTGAGTACGGCCCTTCAAATTTCAACATTCCGCACCGCTTCAGCTGGAACTTCGCCTATGAGCTCCCGAAGATGGGAGGGAGTTGGCAGCGCGCGAAGAATGGCTGGGGCCTCAACAGCGTGCTGACCTTGCAGGATGGACAGCCCTTCCAATTCAACTACAATTTCGAGGACGACTACAGCGGCAGCGGCAGCGGCTTTGATCGGCCCGACGTGGTCGGCCCGGTCCGCTATCATCCGAACGACCCCGGGAATTTCGTGGATCTCAGTTCCTTTGCCATTCCCTGCACAGTGGACGTTGCGACGGCTGGAGGCGTGGCCGCCGATTGTGTTCCTGGCACGCGTCACTTCGGCAATGAGGGTCGCGACTCTTTGCGCGGTCCATCCTTTAAAGAGCTGAACTTCGCTATCTATAAGACCACCGCACTCACGGAACGGATCAAAATGCAATTCCGCGCCGATTTCTTCAACCTTCCAAATCACCCCAACTTCGCCAACCCATTCCTGCCAGCCTTTATCGCCGACCCGGCTATCCACGGCTTCAACCTTGCGAACGTTGGGGGCGTCCAGCGCGAAGTGGGTAATGCCACCGGAACGGGGAGCGGCGTCATCAGCGCCACCGGCGACGTGGGTATCGGTAACCCGTTCCTCGGCGGCGGCGGCCCGCGCGGCATTCAGTTGGCGCTCAAATTCACCTTCTAACTTAGAAGAGTTCTTGCCCGCTCCTCTCGCAACCGCCGAGAGGAGCGTTTTTTTGCCCATCTCCGCTCCCACGTTCCCCGCAAACTGGAGTACACTTCCTCAGCATATGGCGGAGAAAACAACACCTACACCCAATTCCAACTCCAATTCCAACTCCAACTCCAATTCCAACTCCAATCCCAACGACCGGCGTTCCAGCCAGCGTGTTCCCGTTGCAGTCCCGGTCAAGGTGCGTGGCGAGAGCGGCGAGCACGCGGGTCTGACCCGCGATCTCAGTTCCTCGGGCATTTTTCTATATTCCGAATCGCAGATGAAAGCCGGATCGAAACTGGAACTGGTGATCATGCTCCCTCCAGGCATGGGGATGGGTCCAGGAGGATGGACGCTCTGCGAAGCCTCGGTCGTGCGCGTGGAGGAATCGGCGGGCAAGGGCTTGGGCATTGCCGCCACCCTCGATCGCATGGAATTCGTGCCCGAGATCAGCTGAAAACGGTCCGCCGTTTTCCAATAAGACAAGGCGACTTTGCAATTTTCCACAGGGGGGTGTAATAATGGCCCGCTCTCGAAATGTGAGCGGATTAAGCAGTTTGTACAGGTAGAACCAGTATGTGGATTGAAAAACTCACCGATGGCATCATTCAACTGGATACCGCCATCGGTCCGCGCTACGTGCAGCCGAATCTGCTACAGCGCGCGTATCTGCTTTGGACATTCCGTAATTTCTTCTCGCTGCCGCAGCAGGTTCTGCGACCGCGCGAGCGCCGATTGATTGATCGTCTGTGGAGCGAGAACCGGTTCGTGTCGCTCTCCATCGCCGGCGCATCCGATCGGCCGGTTATCGGAAGAGTCGAGCGGCGAATGCCCACTCCAGCCGAGCCCTTACCGATTCGCAAACCCGCGTCCAGCGCAAAGCCCGCCGAGCAAGGCCGGGAAGCCGCCTCCGCCTAGGGCCAAACGAGTCCGCGAAACAAAACTCGAATCGGCTAAACTTAAGAAAGCGTGTTCTTCTCCTTCTCCCGGCCTCGACCTGCTCTGATTGCCCTCATGCTGCTGGTTCTCGCCCAGTTTTGCCGCGCAGCGGAGCCCACAATTTCAGCCGATTCCCGCCCCCCTGAGATTCGCCCGATCGAGTTCCGTCCCACGGATCCCCTGAATCAGTCTGCCATCGATCACTATTACAACCTCGACTACGACTTTGCGGTTCAGGATTTCGAGCGCATCCTCGCGCGTCATCCGAACGATCCCTTTGCCGTGAATCATCTGCTTTCCGCGGTTCAGGTGCGGGAGTTGTATCGCATGGGCGCGATGAATGCCGGTGAATACGCGAACGACAGCTTTATCGGACAAGCGCACCGTCCCGCCGACCCCGTGCAGAAGGCGCGCATCAAGCAGTTAGTGCAGCAGGCCGAAAAACTGGAAGAGGCCGAACTGGCGCCCAATCCGAACAACGTCGATATGCTCTATGCCCGCGGCGTTACCCGCGGACAGTTCGCGCTCTACACCGCTCTCATCGAGCGCGCCTGGTTTTCCGCGCTGCGCAATGCCGTGGGAGCGCGTCGCGATCACGAACGCGTTCTCGAACTCGATCCGCACTATACCGACGCCAAGCTGGTCGTCGGAGCCCACAACTATGTGATGGGGAGCCTGACCTTTGCGGTCAAGATGGCCGTGGCGCTCGTCGGATTGAGCGGCGACAAAGAAAAAGGATTGCAATATCTGACCGAGGATTTCCATTCCAATGGCGAAACCAGCGTGGATGCCGGAGTCGTGCTCATGGTCTTCTTGCGTCGCGAGCATCGCTACGCTGAAGCCTACGAAATTGCGGGCGTCATCGGTTCGCGGTTTCCGCGCAGCTATCTTCTGCCGCTCGAACAGGCGAACCTGCTGCGTGCCTCCGGCAAGAACGAAGAAGCCGAACAGCAGTATCGCCGCGTGTGGCAGAACGGGCGCGACGGAAAGTACGGCAATCTGCACTACGAAATCGCCGCGCTGGCGCTGGGCGACCTGCTGCGCAGCCAGAAGAAATATGAAGCCGCCGCGGCCGCCTACGAACTGGTAACCCAGGTCTCCGCCGCCGACCCGGAATTCCTGCAGAAAGCGAATCTGGGAGCCGGCGAAATGTACGACCAGCTTCGAAAGCGCGATTTAGCCCTGAAGAAATACGAAGCGGTCGTGGCCATCAATTCCGGCAATGCCGAAGCCGACAAAGCGCGAAACAGGATGAAGGAAGCATACCGGGAGTAAAAAGCGCTTTTGGCCATTGGCTCTTAGCCTTTAGCTAAAAGCTAAGAGCTAAGAGCTAAAAGCGGTTCTTGGAACCTTTTCCCGCCGTTCGTCGTATCCTATACAAGGGAGACACAACCATGTACTGCAACGCTTGCGGCAAGATCATCGCTGAAGACGGCCGTTTCTGCTCTCACTGCGGCAACGTGGTGGGTGCTCCGCCCATGCCGAGGAAACTGACGCGCTCCCGCTCCGACCGAAAAATCGGAGGCGTATGCGCCGGACTGGCGCAGTATCTCGAACTCGATACTTCGCTGGTGCGCATCCTCTGGTTCTTCATCACGCTCGCCTGCGGAATCTTCCCCGGCCTCGTCGCCTACGTGCTGGCCTGGATCATCATTCCCGAAGAGCCGTACCTGTTGCCCGTAGCGTCGTCGCATCAGCCGGTCACGAGCTAATTCCACTTCTGGTGGAGGGACGGGCGTCTCGCCCGTGCTGCCCAACCTATAATCTTCTCCCATGGAACACCTGCGCAGCGACGATGCCGAGATCTTCTACGAGATTCGCGGGAGCGGCCCACCCGTCGTTCTCCTCCATCCCTTTCCCTGTGACCACGAATTCTGGAATCCGGTGGCAGTCGCCCTCGAATCGCGTTACCGCCTGATCCTCCCCGATCTCCGGGGCCACGGCGACTCGGCAATCGGCGAAGGGCCTGCCCTCATGGCCAAGCACGCAACCGACGTTACCCGCGTCCTCGATGCCGCCGACGTTGGCAGGGCCGCATTCGTCGGCTGTTCCATTGGCGGATATACTCTGTTCGAATTCTGGCGCCGTTTTCGCGACCGTGTGACCGCGCTCGCGCTCTGCGACACGCGTCCTCAGCCCGATACCGCCGAAGCCCGCTCAAATCGCCTGCAAGCCGCGGCCACTGTGCTGGAGCAGGGAACCGAACCGTTTCTCGAAGCCATGATTCCGAAGCTGATGGGTCGCACCACGGTCGCCACACGTCCCGACGTAGTCGCCGGGGCCCTCGTCATGATGCGCAAAATGTCCGCCGAAGATATCAGCCAGGTGCAACGCGGAATGGCCGACCGCCCCGACTCAGTGCCGGATCTGAAGACAATCAACGTGCCCACGCTAATCGTGATTGGCGAAGAAGATACGTTCTCAACCCCAGCCGATGGCGAATTCATGCGTCAGAACATCGCGGGCAGCCACTTGAAGGTGATTCCGAAAGCTGGCCACTACGCGCCGTGGGAACAACCGGAGTTGGTCGGCAAAATCCTGCGCCAGTTTCTGGATGGAGTGCTCACGTAGCGACGGACGCATTCGTTCGTCGCAAGAGCGTTGCCTATGTCAATCTTGCCCGGCCCGGGGCGGCTTGGGCGTATGCCTGAGTATTCTCCGCAACCTTCCCCGTAATGCTGGGTTTAATATTAGTTGCGTGGGGAGGGAATGCCATGCCCAAGATCTGTGTGCGCCACTCATTCTGGCATCTAGCGTTGTTCGCGGCTATCGCCGTAGCCATCCCCGCCGCCTATGCCGCGCCGCAGGACAGCCCTGCCGTCGACTCCGCAGGAAACACTGCCTGCGCAAGCCTCGGCGTATACATTTTCGTCGGTGGGACGGGCGGTTTCGATGGCCTCGAAAACGGCGACCAATTCACCGAACTCCTCCAAACCGGCCACGTGGGGCTCTACGAGCACAACAATGCCATCGTCGCAGCCGAGCACCCGCCGAGCATCCTCCAAGCCATCGAGAGCGTGTTCACCGGAACCGGGCCTGGGCAAGCTGAACTCGGACAAGTCGGCGCGGATTACTTCACGCTTCCCCCAAGCTACGGTTACTACCAGGCTGTGTACATACAAAATGGTCTTCACCCCACGGAAGCGAATGTAAACACGCCGTCCGATAGCGTCCCTCCGAAACAATTGCAAAAAGCCTTGAAGCTCTGGCGGGAGTACGTGGACGCGGCCAGAACTGCCGGTATCGAAACCGTTGCTCCGGTCGCGGGCCCCAATGGCCGGAACGAACCAAAACTGGGAGATCACGTCTTTGCCACCAACCCCTACTACGCGCTGGAGCGCGGTGAGGCGCTGTATGGCCGGGCCATCGCTTTCGATGTTCCGCCTAACTTCTTTTTGACTGGAGGAAGCGGCCCCGGCTACCAGAAATTCATCGTACAGGCCATCCAATGGGGCAATGAACACGGCCTGCGCACGACCATGTTGCTTTCTCCTTTCCCCTGGCCCACCAATGCCAAAGGCAAGCTGGATTATTTCCGTCAATTCACCACCAATACTTTTAGTGCCGACACGCAGGCGTTTGTCAGCTATTTGAGCCAGCAACAAGCCATTCCTTCCGAATGGTCGGTCGACAACTACGAAGACACATATCCGCACGATACCCCCGCGGTCGTGCCCGAAACCGTCGAAAACACTACGACAGCGGTTGGTCTTTGGGTGGCCGCAAATGCACCGGTTTATGTGAACGGGCCACACAATCGGGGTGTAATCTGCGGCCCACCTGCCTCATCGGATGGAAGCCAACGGTGACACAGCGTTGAATGGCAAAGACCATTGGTGGATGACGAGCTAACCAAGAAATTATTCCGGGCCAGAAGTCGGGATTCTGCGACTCAATCGCCCACCGACTCGATCTCCGCCGAATCCAGCCGGTCGAGTGGACGGCTGCTGATCCGCGCCAGCCACAAGCTCACCAGCGAAACTCCACCGAACAAAACCACGCAGCCGAGCCAACTTTTCCAACGCCAGAAGAAATCGGTCAGCGTCGCGCCCACACTTCCTCCCAAATAATAGAAAGTTACATAGAGTCCGGCGGCCGACGATCGCGCGCGTCCGGCGATCGCACCCGTCTGCACCGTGGCTGCAGCTTGCGCCACGAAAACTCCCGAGGAAAAAATGGCGAGGCCGACGATGACGACCGGCAGCGATTTGACCAAGGTAAGCAGCAATCCAGCGATCATCATGGCGCAATAGATGACCGTAGTGTGGCGGAAGCCGAAGCGATCGAGAAAGCGGCCCGCTTGCGGCGTGATGACCGCTCCCAGCAGATAGACAAAGAAGATGCTGCCCAGTTGCGCCGAATTCAAATGAAATGGCGCGGCCGCAAGGTAGAAATTCGCGTACGTAAAACATCCCACCAGCGCGAACAGGACGGCCGCGCCCATGCCAAAGTTAGCCAGGAGGCGCGGATTGCGCAGATGTTGCCGGGCGTGGCTCAAAACCTGCCGCACGTGTTCGGCGCGCACAAAATTCTTCGCCAACGGAAGCCACGCGCGGACCACAAACGCTCCGATCAAGTCGAGCGCGGCGAGCACCAAAAATGTAAGCCGCCAATGCCAATGAGCCGCGATGACGCCGCAGAGAAAGCGTCCGAGAAATCCGCCGATTACCGTTCCCGTGATGTACGACGACATGGCCCGTCCCACGCCACGTCCGGCCCATTCTTCATTCACGTAAGCGAGCATGACGGCAATCACGCCGGGCACGAAGAGTCCCTGCGCAAAGCGCCAGAAAATAAGCGCGTGCAAACTAGTCGAAGTCGCCGCCAGCGCGGTGGGAATCGCCAGCAAAAACAACGAAGGTACGATGACCTTCTTGCGTCCGCGCCGTTCGGCGATCATGCCGATGATGGGCGCGGTGAGAGCGGTCGCAAAAATCGTCGCGCTCACCGTGAAACTGACCTGCAACTCGGTGGCATGAAAAGTATCGCGCAGCAGCGGCAGCAAGGGCTGAGTGCAGTAGACGTTGAGAAAAGTGCACATCCCGGCCACCATGGTCGCGACCGTCGCCTTGTCGGGTTTCTGCAAGCGGAACCAAGCCTCACGCTGAACTCTAGATCATATGCGAAGTGTCGCAGCCGCTGCGTGTCCCCGTCCGCGCGCCTGCGACAACCGTCACAGCCGCTCCGCCACCGCCTCTGCTAGAATCGCCCCATTATGCTGGAAGCTTTCCTCGTTCCCGAAAACACCGTGGTCAACGTCAAAGGCGACGGCCCAACGCTCGATGTGAGTCACGCCGCCGGCCGGGTCTTTCTTCTTACGCTCGCCATCACCAACATCATCGAGCAGGAATCGCTCGACGTCGGCGTCTTTGGCTCGCCGGATGGCGTCACGTGGGACCCGAAACCGACCGCCGCGTTTCCGCAGAAGTTTTATTGCGAGGAGTCTCCGCTGCTGCTCGATCTGACCACCCGGCCGGAGGTCAAGTTCATCCGCGCCCATTGGGAAGTCGGCCGCTGGGGCCGCGGCTCGGAAACGCCCATGTTCGAATTCTGCGTGACCCTGCGGGAAGTTCCGCAGGAAATTCTAGCGGAAGCCGCTGGGCGAACACGGGCGCAGTGAGGTCAGAGGTTCGAGGTCAGATTGCAGAGGTGAAAGCCTTCGAACCCTGGTTTTCACCTCTGCAATCTGACCTCTCACCTCAAACCTCCGACCTCTCTCCGTTATATTTAATTCATGTCTGACGATTCGACAATCGTCGTCCGTCCTGCGCATTCTGTCCGCGGAGTCGTGCGCATCCCCGGCGACAAGTCCATCTCGCACCGCTACGCCATGCTGGCGGCGATTGCGGAAGGCACGAGCCGTTTCCATAATTTTTCCGCGGCGCGCGATTGCGCCAGCACGCTCGATTGCGTCGCGAAGCTCGGCTGCGAGTGGAAGCGCTCGAACGACGCAGACGGAGCCATTGAAGTCCCGGGCATCGGCCCGCGCCTGAAGGCTCCGACCGAGACGCTCGACTGCGGGAACTCCGGTTCCACCATGCGCATGCTGAGCGGAATCCTCGCCGGCCAGCCCTTCACCAGTGAATTGTGCGGAGACGACTCGCTCTCGCGTCGGCCGATGGCGCGCATCATGACGCCGCTTTCGGAGATGGGAGCAAAAATTTTGTCGAGCGAAGGCGGACGCCCTCCGCTCAAAATTCAAGGCGGCCCGCTCAAGGCAATCCACTACATGCCCGAAGTGGCGAGCGCGCAGGTGAAATCGTGTGTCCTCTTTGCCGGACTTTTTGCCGACGGCGAGACCGTGGTCGAGGAGCCGATCCGCACCCGCGATCATGGCGAAATTGCGCTGCGGGCGTTTGGCGCGGAGGTCGAGCGCAAAGGCAACGCCTCACGCATCGTGGGCGGACAGCGTCTGCATGCGATTGAGGCGCACGTGCCCGGCGATCTTTCGAGCGCCGCTTTCTTTCTCTGCGCCGCCGCATTATTTCCCGGATCGCAGATCACCCTCCCCGGAATTCTGATGAATCCCACGCGCGCGCGTCTGCTCGACATCCTGATGCAGATGGGATTGGGCGTCGCGGTCGCGCACCTCGAATCCCAGCAAGGCGAACTGGTCGGAACGATCGAAGCACGCGGCGCGGAGTGGAAGGGAACTGCGATTGCCGGCGCCGATACTGCCGCGCTGATCGACGAGATTCCGGTGCTGGCGGCGGTTGCGCCGTACTCAAGCGGCGGCCTCGAAGTGCGCGATGGCAAAGAACTGCGCGTGAAAGAGTCGGATCGCATCGCCGCCGTGGCGGCGAATCTTCGCAAGATGGGCGCGGAAGTCGAAGAGCGCCCCGACGGGATGAAGATTCCCGGCAACCAGCGCTTGCACGGCGCCGAACTTGATTCTTTCGGCGACCACCGCATCGCCATGGCCTTCGCCATAGCCGCACTACGAGCCGAAGGCGAAACGGCAATTCACGGCGCCGATGCCGCGGGAGTGTCGTATCCGGCGTTCTTCCGCGATCTCGAGAGCATTGCCACCAGTTAACTGATTGTAAATAAACCATTTAAATTAGTATTGCTATCATTGCCATCAATGCTATCATTGATAGCATGGCAGCGATCACGATCCGAAAACTGGATGAAGCGACGAAGGTCAGGCTGCGGGTCCGTGCCGCCCAACATGGACGTTCCATGGAGGAGGAGGCGCGGGAGATTCTGCGCTCGGCGCTGGTTATGTCGTCGCGGCCGGGGAATATCGCGGAAAGGATTCATCGTCTGTTTGCGCCGCTGGGCGGTGTTGAGCTGGAATTGCCCAAGAGAGAGCCCGTCGGGCCCCCGCCTGAGTTCGACGAATGATCATTCTCGACACGAACGTGCTTTTCGAGTTGATGCGAGTGGCGCCCGATCCGCGGGTGACGCAATGGGTGGCGAAACAGCCTGAGGAGGAACTGTTCACAACTTCGGTGAGTGAGGCAGAGATCTTCTATGGCATTGAGTTGATCGCGCCCGGCAAACGACGGGAATCCTTGCTGACCGCTGCGGAGAAGACGTTCACAGGATTGCTGCTGGGTCGAGTTCTCGCCTTCGAGAGCGAAGCGGCGCGTCCTTTTTCGAGAATCGTGGTTCATCGCCGCGCGCTCGGACGGCCGGTCGGCTATGCGGATGCGCAGATTGCATCGATTGCAAGAGTGAGCGGGGCCACACTTGCTACCCGCGATACCGATGATTTCGAAGACTGCGGGATCGAGGTTGTAAATCCGTGGTCCGCAGCTTAGTTTTAGACTCGCGAAGAACTATTTTATGTCAGGACCCCCCATCTCTCCCGACGAGCGCCTCCAGCACGAATTCAACCGCTGGGCCGAGCAAGGCGAAGGCCCGAAGATGGAGAACCATCACCTCGACATCACCGAGAAAACCATGCGTCGCATGGCTCTCCGACCCGGCGAGCGCATTCTCGATCTCGGCTGCGGATCGGGCTGGGCGACCCGCTTGCTGGCCCGCCTCGTCACCGAAGGCCCGCAGGGCTTCGGGCAGGTCGTCGGCGTCGACATCTCCGACGAAATGGTGCGACAAGCTCGCGCCGCCTCGAAGGAATTCGATAACGTGATGTTCGTCGTCGGGTCGGCGGCACAAATTCCGTGGGAAGAAAACTTCTTCGACAAGGTGCTATCGGTCGAGTCGTTCTACTACTATCCCGATCAGGACCGCGCCCTGGCCGAGCTGTTTCGCGTCATGGCGCCGCATGGGCGGATGTTTATCCTGATCAATCTCTACAAGGACAATCCGTATTCGCTGCAATGGGTGCCCAAGTTGAAGGTGCCCGTGCATGTCCGCTCGGCGGCGGAATACGTCGACCTGCTGAAAAAGCACGCCTTCCATAATGTGGAGTACGCGCAGATTCCCGACGACACCCCCACGCCCGAAAACTACCAGACAACATCCTTCCATTCGCTCGACGACCTCAAGGCCTTCAAGCGCGTCGGCGCGCTGTTGCTCATGGCCTCCAAGCCCGACGTTCGCAATCCCGCGCCGGGGTACACGATTTACTAGCTACTGGCCGGCAGCTACTAGCAACCGGGCCCGTTGCTCTTGACAGCTCGGCCCTCGCTCGCTAGAAGCCAGTAGCTAGAAGCTAGTAGCTACATGTGACCTCCATCACGCCCCGGCGTATGATCGTTGGGTTATCCTGTAGCGAACGAGGACCCATGAGCTGGCTGCAGAACAAATTCGAAAAGAACTTCATGATCTCGACCGTGGACTACGTCTTCAACTGGGCGCGCAAGTCGGCGCTCTGGCCGATGACGTTCGGCTTGGCGTGTTGCGCCATCGAGATGATCGCGTCTTCCACCTCGCGCTTCGACATCGCGCGCTTCGGCTCGGAGGTCTTCCGCCCCAGCCCGCGCCAGTCCGACCTGATGATCGTCTCTGGCACCGTGACATTGAAGATGGCGCCCATTGTGAAGCGCATTTACGACCAGATGCCCGAGCCGAAGTGGGTGATCTCGATGGGCGCCTGCTCGTCGGTCGGCGGCCCGTTCAACACCTACGCCGTATTGCAGGGCGTCGACCGCATCGTGCCGGTGGATGTCTATGTGATCGGCTGCCCGCCACGTCCCGAGAATCTGTTTTACGCGCTGCTCAAACTGCAAGACAAAATCGACACCATGACCCTCGCCAAGCGCCCTACCGAAGTGCGGCTCGAAGAGCACATGATGGAGAATTTCAAACGCCAGGTGATGGTCGCCCAGACGATGCAGCCGAAGTGACCGCGCTTAGCGGGCGTGAGTGAGCCGGGGTCCCCGGCACGCGCGCCTTTCGCGTGCTGGGGTGGACGAGCGGGAGCCCGCTGCGGTCATCCTGAGCGAAGCGAAGGATCTCCGCTCTCAGCCTCAAGTTAACATTGCCGTCAAATTGAGATTGTCATCCTGGCCCTGAGCGGAGCCGAAGGGGAAGGACCTGCTTCTTGCCAGACCGCAAGGGAACGGTTTCAGGATTTGGCAAGAAGCGTTTTAACGCGGCGTTTTTTCGTTGACAGAATCTCTCTTCCATATAGAATGCGAGTTGATTTCGTGGAACTGCGGCAGAGCCGCTCTATTTTGCGACTCCGCGAGCCACGAATGGCCCTCCCCCGACCCCGTTATCTCCGCAGGATAATGGGGTTTTGTTTTGGGATTCTGAATGAGTTCTGCGCCCAACCCGCCCGCTGACGGTCCCCGCCTGAGGCGCTCACTCACGCTTTGGGACCTGATTCTCTACGGCATCATCGTCATTCAGCCCACGGCGCCCATGCCGGCGTATGGCGTTTTCAGCAACGCCGGCCAGGGCCATGTCGTCACATCCATCCTGATCGCAATGGTCGCCATGGTTTTCACTGCCATGAGTTATGGCCGCATGGCGCGGGTATATCCGAGCGCGGGTTCAGCCTATACCTATGTGGGCCGCGAGTTGCATCCATCGCTCGGCTATGTCACCGGTTGGAGCATGACGATGGATTACATTCTCAATCCGCTGATCTGTACGATCTGGTGCGCCAAGGCGATGGCCGACCTGCTGAGTGGAAGCCGCTTTCAGATTCCTTATCCCGGCCTGATTTGGCCATTGTTCTTTGCCGGGTTGTTTACGGCACTGAACCTGCGCGGCGTCCAGACCTCGGCTCGCATCAACAAGACCCTCTGCGCCATTATGGGCGCCGTCATCCTGGCGTTTTTCTGGTACACGATTCGATACATCTTCAATCTGCCGCAGTATCCGGAAGCCTACTTTCTGCGCCCGTTTTATAACCCTCAGACCTTCACCTTGAATCGGGTGTTCCATGGGACCTCGGTGGCCGTGCTCACCTATATTGGCTTCGATGGCATTTCAACGTTGTCGGAAGAGGTCGACAATCCCAGGCGGAACATCTTTCTGGCTACGGTATTTGTTTGCGTGATCACGGGAATTCTCGCGGCCGCCGAGGTTTACGGCGCTCAATTGTTGAGTTTCCAGAAGTTCGGAACGGACTTCGGCGTCTTCTCGCAGTTTGGAGATGAGAACGTATTCAGCCACGTCGCGGGTATTGCAGGCGGCGTTCTCATGACCAAGGGGATCAGCTTGACCCTCTTGATCGCCACCGTCGGTTCCGGCATGGGATCGCAACTCGGCGCCGCGCGACTGCTTTACGGTATGGGCCGCAGCAATGCGATTCCAAAGAAGTTTTTTGGGGCGATCCATCCGAGAACGCGAATCCCTGCCAACAACGTGATGTTTGTGGGCGCGATCGCGCTCATCGGAGCGTTCCTCATCACCTATGACAATGGCGCGGAGTTACTGAACTTCGGCGCGCTGATCGCATTCATGGGCGTCAATCTGGCAGCGCTCGTACATTACTATATCCGGGGCGCGGATCGGACCATGGGGCAATTGATCCCACCGATTCTGGGTTTCATCATTTGCTTCTTCATCTGGATCCATCTGTCGAATCTGGCTTTGGTCGCGGGGTCGATTTGGATGGCTTGCGGAATCGCCTACGGCGCGGTGAAGACCCGCGGCTTCCGCGGAGACCTGGTGAACTTCGATATTCCAGCGGACGAGCAATAGAAGGTCAGAGGTGAGAGGTCAGATTGCAGACGTAAAACCCTCGGAGCCAGTCACTCTTCCGAGGCGGTTTTCACTTCTGCAATCTAACCTCTAACTTCTGCAATTGCTTCACTCCACGTTCCAGCCGCTAACCTCAACCTCGGGCGTCGCCGCTCCCAGACCGCTGGAGCGATACGTCGCCGTGATCTCCCGCTTTTCACCGGGCAGCAGCGAAATGTAATTGTCTCGCCACACCACCGGCAGAATTTCCTCGCCGCCTTTGCCCTTGTCGAGTTTCAGGCGCACGAAAAAGGCAACGGCCTTGCTGGGATTTTCTAAAGTGACTCGGGTCCACGCAACTTTGCCGTCGCTCTCACTATGGCTCGATACATTCAGCTTCACCTTCGGCATGCTGGCGAGCGAAGTGTAGTCCGCATACGACGCCGTCGGAGTCGTATACCAATTCGACTTCGCCCAGTCGAGCGTTTCCGGTTTTGCCGAGAGCCAATAGAAATTCGATCCCACCAGCTTGCCGCCGCTGTCCGTCACGCGTAGATCCAGAAAATACGCCGCCGACAATCCCTCAATCTTTGGAATCTCAAACAGCCGAACCGTGCTGTCCGCCGCGGCATCCGCCCCAACTTCCTTCGCAAACTTCTGCGTTCCATCCAGATTGAACACCCGCGCCGTCAGTTTCAATCCCTTCGCGTCGACATACTGGCTGCTCACCAGCCACACCGCGTGATCGTCGTATCCGTAGACGGGGTCGAGCGCCTGCAGCGCTTTCTTCGCGCCGAAATATCCGCCGCCCGGCCGCAAATAGTAGTCGTAGAGATGCCAGATCATCGAAGGCCACCCGTTATTCAGCATCCACTGGATCACGCCCGTCGAAGTGTACTTGTTGCGGCTGTAGGCCTCATACATCGCGCGCACGCCTTCGTAAGTCATGAGCTGCGATTTGTAGGTGAAGTCCTCCGCGCTGCCCGACTTTCCGTAGCGCGCATTCAACGCCTCGGTAAACACTCGTATCGTCTTAAACGCGCCGCCGCCGGCGTGGAAATTCCAATACTCATCCAACGGCCCGTCCGCCGACCAAAGATGGTCCTTCCCAACCATGCGCTCCACGCTTTCGATCGGCGGAACCGCCGGTCCCATGCTGGTTTCGGAGTTGAACCCATAAGCCCCGCCGCACCCGCCAGTGTTGCAGCCATCCCCCTTGGTTCGAGAATATGGGTCCGCTGTCCAATACGATGGCGCGACGTACTCATACGGCCCGCTCATCTTCACGCCGCTTCCGCCCGTCACCGTGGTCGTTCTCGCCGTCGCCGATGACACCACCGGATTCGGCCACCGCAGGTCGGCTTCAATCTTCAAATACATCTCTTCCACGTCCGGCGGCGGCGGATTGTCGCTGCCGTTCAGCCACGTCAGCATGCTGGGATGGCCTCGCAGCCGGTACATCTGATCGCGCAACGAGGCTTTGGCGATCTCGAAATCTTCATCCTTCCAACTCCCCCAGTGCTCCCAGAAATCGCAGCAGCACCATCCCGCCATCACCAGGATGCCTTGCTGGTCGGCCATTTCGAAGAATTCCTCGGTTTCGAGTTTGCCTTCCAGCCGGACCGTGTTCAGTCCCAGATCATGCACGTAGTTGAATTCATCGGCCAGTCGCTCTGGGGTTTGGCGCAGCATCATGTCCGGAGTCCAGCCGCCGCCGCGAATGAGGATATTCTTGCCGTTGATCTTGAACAGCCGCTTCGCGCGATTCGGCGCCGGCTCCGTGACTTCCGACGTGATTTCGCGAATGCCGAACCTCGTATGCGACGAATCGGAAACCTCGCCGTTCACTTCGAATGAAAGTTTCAGTTCGTACATGTTCGGAGTCCCCATCTGCGCCGGCCACCACAGTCGCGGATTGCTAAGGTTGAGCTGCGGATACTGGCCCGGCGTGAACACCACATCTTTCGACTCTCCCGCCGCCAGTTCCACGGGTTGCGCAAACTCGATGTTTTCGATCCGGCCTTTCACCGTACCGTGAACCGGATGGTCGCTGGCATTTTTCACTAGCGCAGTCACCGTCAAATGCGCCGCTTTGTTCCCGGGCGAATCCACTCTTGAGAGCACCGCCGGATGCCGCAGCGCCACCGCTCCGCTGGTCGTCAGATACACCTCACGCCACAGCCCCATGTTCTTGTCGGGCGGCGCGGGATTCCAGTCCACGAAGGTGATTGCTAGACTGTTCCCCGTCGGCGCCCAGACCTGCACCGCGAGCACGTTTGTTCCAGGCTTGACCGCGGAACTCACATTGAACTCGTAGGTGCGCCATGCGCCCGCCACCTGATCGGAATCCGCGATCCGCTTTCCGTTGAGAAAAATGTTGGCGCGATAGTTGATGCCGCGGAAATTCAGCCACACGGTTTTCCCGGCAAGATCCGTTTTTCCAAGGAAACCATCGGACAGCGAAAACTCCTTGCGGTACCACCACGACACCGCATAGGGACTGTCGGGCGGCATCGCGATATTTGAAAAATTGGCGCCGATGGGATACCCGACTCCCGGGTAACCCCGCAAATTCTTCCCATAAAAAGGATCGGGCAGCACGCCGCTCTTTACCTGCGCCGCCACCACCGTAGTCGGAACGTCGGCCTGCATCCAGTTCTCGGCCTGGTAGGTGGCGCTGGAGATTGCTTCACCGCTCCCCGTCACTTTCGCGGAAGACTGCACCGCCCAGCCTTCCCGCAAAGGCAGCGTCAGGGCGGGACTCGGCTGGACTTCGGGTTGGGCCAAAGCGACGGCAATCAAAAAAAACGGTAGCAGGAGCCGCAATTTCTTCATGGAGTTGTCCTCAGTGCTTCTTAAGGATACTGAAAATGATGAAAAGTTAAGCAATGACGATGCTTGCGAATAGCAGCCATAACGTTCATAGCACTTTTATTAATTCGATTCAATAGAGGAATTTAGCAGGATACCGCCGCGCCCCACTTTGCCGCCGGCCGCCATCTCGCTGCCTGGTTTATAATCGTAAATCCAGCCTTCCAGCACCATGGAAGCCCACGGAATTACCCGACACGGAGTTATCCAAACTATGATTCGACAGCTTCAAAATGCAGGGCCAACCGTAAAGATCATTCTTGGCGCACTGCTCGTCCTCATCTGCGCCTCGATGGCGATCACCCTGATCCCGGGCTTCGGTTCCAACGCCGGTCTCGGTGGGCCTCCCGCGGGCGTCCTGGCCACGATCGGCGATCAGACCGTGACCGTGCCCGAAGTCCAGCGCGAGGCGCGCAACATGATCCACCAGCAGTTTCCCAAGGGCGGACCGCAGGCCAGCATGCTGCTTCCATATTTCGCCAATCAGGCGGCCGAGCGGCTCATCAATGAGAAGGCTCTGGTTGCCGAGGCGCAACACCTTGGCCTCCGCGTCAACGACGAGGAACTTCGCGAGGAACTCCAGCACGGGCAATACGCCGCCACCTTCTTCCCCGAGGGTAAGTTCATCGGCCAGGAAGCCTACGAAGACATGATCCAGCACGCCGACATGACCGTCCCTCAGTTTGAAGCACGAGTGAAGGACGATATTCTCCGGCGCAAGTTGTACGCTCTGGTTTCCAGCAGCGCCTTTGTCAGCGACGCCGAGGTGCGCGACGATTTCGAGCACCGCAACGTCAAGGTCAAGTTCGAGTACGCCGTGATCGCGCAGGCCGACATCCTCAAGGAACTGCACCCCACCGACGACGAACTGAAGGCGTATTACGGCCGCAACAAGGCAACCTACAACAACACCATCCCCGAAAAGCGGCAGATCAAGTATGTCGTGTTTGACAGCGCGAAAACGGCGGCGAATACCACGGTCAGCGACCAGGAGTTGCAAGCATATTACGGTCAGCACGGCGACGAGTTCCGCGTCCCCGAGCAAGTGAAGGTCGCTCATATTTTGATCAAGACTCCGCTGCCAGCAGCGGGCGCCCAGGAAGATGAGAAAGGTGTCGCCGATGCCCGCGCCAAAGCGGAAGACGTCTTGAAGCAGGTCAAAGCCGGCGGCGATTTTGCCCAGCTCGCGGAAAAATATTCCGACGATCCGGGTAGCGCTAAGGCCGGAGGCGAACTCGGCTGGATCGGCCGCGGGCGCACCGTCCCTGAATTCGAGAAGGCTGCATATTCACTCGCCAAGGGACAGACCAGCGACTTGGTCAAGAGCAGCTATGGCTTTCACATCATCCGCGTTGAAGACAAGCAGGAAGCCCACCTCAAGACGCTCGCCGAGGTCAAGGGCGAGATCGAAGAGAAGGTTAAACAGCAGAAGGTAGCGCATGCCACCGAAGTGGCGGCGAACACTCTGCTCAGCCAGGCGCGCACCGGAGGATTTGATCAGGCGGCCGCTGCCAAGGGGCAGAACGCGGTCACCACCGACTTCTTCAGCCGCAGCGATAACCTTCCCGGAGTCGGGGCGAGTCCGCAGTTTATGGATGCCGTTTTTAGCGAAACGGAAAAGGCTCCGCCCGATGTGGTGCAGGTCCCGCAAGGCTACGTAGTGTTCCAACTGCTTGCCATTCGGCCTCCGGCGACGCCCACGTTCGAAGAGATTCGTTCGAAGGTTGAGGCGCAGTTCAAAAACGAACGTGCCGGATTTCTGCTGCACCAGAAGACGCAGGAACTTTCCGACCGCGCCAAAGCGGACCACGATCTGAAAAAAGCGGCCAAGGAACTGGGTGCGACGGTGAAAACGAGCGACCTGGTTGCGCCCGATGGGCAAGTCCCCGACATCGGTTCGATGAGCAGCGCCAGTGCCATCTTTTCCCTGAAACCGGGCGAAATTAGCGGGCCGATTCTGGCCGCCGGCAATGGCGCGGTCGCCCAGCTTCTCGACAAGCAGGAGCCCACCGATCAGGAGTTTGCCGCCAAGAAAGACGAAATTCGCCAATCGCTGCTCGAAGCCAAGCAGAACGATTTGTTCGGCCTGTTCGTTACGAACCTGCGCAAGGACATGGAAAAAACCAACCGCCTCAAGGTCAATCAGGAAGAGATGAAAAACCTGACGCGGCAAGGCGCGCAAGAAGGTTCGTAGTAGGCTGCGGGAAAACTCCGCTTCGCGTCGGTTTTGGGAAGGGCACGAGTTCCACTCGTGCCGCAACTGCCGCGGAATCAACGGCGGCTTTCAGCCGCTGGGGGACTGTGGCGCGGGGGAAACACTTTTTCAGCAGCCTGCTAGGGCAGGCGGTTCCCAGTTCTCAGGGAAGCGCCAGACGACAAAGAACTGAGAACTGACAACTGACAACTGACAACTGACAACTGAGAACTGATCCTGATGTCCTTCCCCCGTGCCAGCGGAATACTGCTTCATCCCACCTCGCTCGCTGCGCGCGGCGGGATCGGCGATTTTGGTCCGTCGGCCTATGCGTTTGCGGATTTTCTGGCCTCCTCGCGCCAGGGTCTGTGGCAAGTATTGCCCCTCGGCCCGCTCGGCTACGGCAACTCTCCCTATTCCTCCACTTCGGCCTTCGCCGGAAATCCCCTGCTGATCAGCCTGGAGCGCCTCGCCGATCGTGGCTGGATTGACCGCGCTCAGATCGATGCTCTGCCCACCGGCACCGGCCCAGTGGATTACGCGGCGGTTTTCCGCCAGAAGCTTCCTTTGCTGTTTTTAGCGGCGCGCAATTTCGCGCGCTCCGCTGCTCCCAACGCCCGCGCTCGCTACGAGAACTTCTGCCGCCAAAACCAATGGTGGCTCGACGACTTCGTTCTCTTTGACAGCCTGCGCGCGCGTTTCAAACTGGAAAGCTGGAACCGCTGGCCCCGCGCCCTCACCCATCGGGAACCAGCGGCGATCGAGAAGGCGCGCGCCGAAATGCTCGACGACCTCAACGCCCGCCGCGCCGTTCAGTTTTTTTTCTACGAACAGTGGCAGGCGCTCCGAGCCTATTGCGCCCAACATGCGATCCGCGTCGTGGGCGACATCGCGATCTTCGTGAATTTCGACAGCGCCGATGTCTGGACCCATCCCGAGCTGTTTCGCCTCAACTCCGAACTCGATCCCGAGGTCGTGGCCGGCGTCCCTCCCGATTTTTTCAGCAAAGACGGCCAGCGCTGGGGCAATCCCTTGTATCGCTGGGACGTGATGAAAGAACAAGGATATGCGTGGTGGATCGAGCGCATGCGCTGGGCCACGCACAATTTTGACTACGTTCGCCTCGATCACTTCCGCGGCTTCTCCCAGTTCTGGGAAATCCCCGCCAGCGAACCCACCGCCATTCATGGTCATTGGGTCGACGGTCCGAAGGACGACCTATTCGTGAAGCTGCGCGAAGCTTTAGGCGGCCTTCCATTTTTCGCCGAAGATCTGGGATACATCACGCCCGACGTGCACGAACTGCGCGAGCGGCTGAAGATTCCCGGCATGGCCGTGCTGCAATTTGGCTTTGGCGATGTCGGCGCGCATGCCCATCTGCCGCACACTTTCACCACCGAAAAGGTCGTGTACACCGGCACGCACGACAACGACACGCTGCTAGGCTGGTGGGCGTCAGGCGCTACGGATTACGAGCGTGAACAAGTTGCGGTGTACTTGGGCCGTTGTGAAGACGGCGTCAATTGGGCCATGATTCGCGCCGCCTCCAATTCCGTGGCCAGCCTCTGTGTGGTTCCGCTGCAGGATGCGCTCGGCCTGGGCAGCGATGCGCGCATGAACACCCCCAGCCGCCCAGACGGGAACTGGCGCTGGCGTTTCCCCGCCGAATCGCTCCGCCCAGACATGGCCAGGAAACTGGCCGCCCTCGCCGAAATCTCCGACCGCCTTCCCCATCCGTTGCCAGCAGTTGCTAGCTCGAACGACAACGAAGAGTGGGTAGCCTGAGTAGTGTATTCTCGCTGCGAAGAAAAATTGCATAAACTAACCTTCTTCAATGTCAGGTCTCAAAAATGGTTTTCCTGACACCTGACACCTGACACCTGACACCTCGTTTCTTGCTGGAGTCCAGAATCCGTGACCGATCCCGTCATTTCCGTGACCGAGCCCATCATCCGCGCCCACGCTGTCGAAAAATTCTACGACCAGCCCGATGGGAATCGCATTGAAGTGATTGCTCCCATCGATCTCAACGTCGAGCCGGGAAAAATCATAACCCTGCTCGGCCCCTCCGGCTGCGGCAAATCCACGCTGCTGCGCATTCTGACCGGACTCAGCCAACCGTCGTCCGGCGAAGTTCTGTGGCATGGACAACCGCTCACGTCGCAGAACGCCGGCGTGGCCATCGTCTTCCAGAGTTTTGCCTTGTTCCCCTGGCTAACCGTGCTCGACAACGTCGAAGCGCCGCTCGAGGCCCGCGGAGTGCCCGCCATGGAGCGCCACAAACGCGCCCTGCGCATTCTCGATACCGTCGGCCTCGATGGCTTCGAAAGCGCCTACCCGAAAGAACTCTCCGGCGGCATGAAACAGCGCGTCGGCTTTGCGCGCGCCCTGGTGGTGGAGCCCGAAGTCCTGTTCATGGATGAGCCTTTTTCCGCGCTTGACGTGCTCACCGCCGAAAACCTGCGCAACGAGTTGCTCGAGCTCTGGCTCGGCAAAAAGATGCCGACTCAATCCATTTTCATCGTGACCCACAACATCGAGGAAGCGGTGCTGCTGGCGGATCGCGTGATTGTGCTGGCAAGAAATCCAGCCTGGGTGCGCGCTGATTTTTCCATTGAACTTACGCACCCGCGCGATCGCAAATCGCCGCGTTTTGTCGAACTGGTGGATTACATCTACAAAATCATGACGCAGCCCCAACTTGCGCTCGCGGTGCCCGAGGCGGGCGCAGCGGCGCAAAAGCCCGTTCGCCAGAAATACCAGATGATTCCGCACGCCCGCGTCGGGGGCATCGCCGGCCTGCTCGAACTGCTCCAGGACCGCGGCGGAAAGGAATATCTTCATCGTCTTGCCGAAGTCCTCATCATGGATGCCGAAGACCTGCTCCCGATCATCGAGGCCTCCGTGCTGCTTGGCTTTGCCACATTGAAAGATGGCGACGTTCAAATCACCGCGGAGGGCACGCGCTTCGCCGAAGCCGACATCCTCACCCGCAAAATTCTCTTTCGCCAGGCTGCGCTGAACCACGTTGTAATCCTGCAACAGATCGACAGCGTTCTCCACGCCAAGACCGACCATTCCATTTCACAGGAATTTTTCTACGACATCCTCGACGAGCACTTCAGCCAGGATGAAGTCGAGCGGCAATTTGAAACCGCCATGAACTGGGGCCGCTATGCCGAGATTTTTGACTTCGATCGCGAGTCGCACCGCCTGATCCTCGCCGAACCCGTAGGAGAGCCGCATCCGCCCACCAGTCCGGTGCAGCCGTGAAACGTCCCGAACGAATTGCGTTCCGCCCATTGGTTCGAATCTGGTCGGTGTTGCCCAGCGCAAGTGTGGCGAGCCTGCCCGACCTCATCATGTTTTCCGCCGGCCTGGCCCTCTTCTATGGCATCGTCGAAGTCGCACGCAATTGGCTCGGCCCATTCCATCCTCAAATCGAAATCAGCCGCAGCCTCGGCGCGCTCCCGGTCTATGCCGGGTATTCGCTGCTGCGCATCGCACTCGCCTACATACTGAGCCTGCTCTTCGCCCTCATCTACGGATACATCGCCGCTTACCGCCCGCGCGCCGAGCGCTTCATGATCCCTCTGCTCGACGTGCTGCAATCCATTCCGGTATTGAGCTTCCTTCCGGGAGTGATGCTGGCCATGGCCGCGCTTTTTCCCGGCCGCCAACTGGGCGTCGAGTTGGGCGCGGTCCTGCTCATTTTTACCGGACAGGTCTGGAACATGGCTTTTAGCTTTTATGCCTCGCTGAAAAGCATTCCGCGCGAGATGCGCGAGGCGGCCACGATCTACCGTTTCAACTGGTGGCAGCGGCTGCTTCAGATTGAGCTGCCTTACGCGACCATAGGCCTCGTCTGGAACTCTATGATGTCAGTCGCTGGAGCATGGTTCTTTCTGATGGCCTGCGAGCAGTTTGGCGACTTCCGCCTGCCCGGCCTCGGCTCCTATCTTCAGGCCGCCGCCGACAACGGCGACACTCGCTCCATTTTTCTCGGCATCGTCACCATGGTCGCCGTGATTGTGCTCATTGACCAGTTTGTTTGGCGCCCCGTCATCGCCTGGTCCGAAAAATTCAAGATGGAGCAAGTCGAGAGCACGAGTGTCCCCACTTCCAGGGTGCTCGATTTTCTTCGGCGATCCCGCGGCGTCGCGCTCTTCCGCAAGCGGGCGGTACGCCCCCTCCGCGAACAGATGGTGCATTACTTCGCCCAGCAGAGTGATGTTCGCGCCGAATCGGCTGGCGGAAATCAAACCGTCTTGTGGCTGTGGCGAGTTGTGGGCGCAGTAGCCCTGGGTGCGATCGGCTACGCCGTGGTGCGCGTCATCATGATCCTCACGGGTCTGTCAGCCTCCGATTTCCGCCAGATCGGCGTAGGTCTTTTTGCAACCTGGCTGCGCGTGAATCTTACGCTCGTGCTCGGCGCGCTCTGGACGATTCCAGTTGGCGTCGCCATCGGATTCAACCCGCGCCTGGCGCGCATCGCTCAACCGCTGGCGCAGATTGCCGCTTCCGTTCCCGCCACCGCGGTGTTTCCGGTGGTGATGCTGGTCCTGATTCGTATGGGCGGAGGTTTGGGCTTTGGATCGATCGTTCTGCTGCTGCTCGGCACGCAGTGGTACATTCTGTTCAACGTAATCGCCGGGGCCATGGCAATCCCAACCGATTTGAAAGAAGCCGCGAGCGTTTTCGGCATTCGCGGCTGGGAGCGCTGGCGCAAGCTGATCCTTCCCGGAATCTTTCCTTTCCTGGTTACCGGAATGATCACAGCCTCCGGAGGCGCGTGGAATGTCAGCATCGTCGCCGAATATGCCCATCTCAAAGGCCATGTCTATTCGACCGTGGGCATAGGGGCCATGATTTCCGCCGCCACCGACGCCAAGAATTTCAATCTCCTTCTCGCCAGCACCATCGCCTTAGCCGCCGTGGTGGTAACGACCAACCGCCTACTCTGGCGGCGGCTCTATCGCCTCGCCGAAAGTCGCTTCAAGCTCGAAAGCTAAGTCAGCGCCAGTTCTCGATTCCCCGTGCTCAGAAGCGCGAGGTTACTGGGAACTGCAAGGACTGCCTTTGCCAAATCCGCCAACATGTTGAACAATGAAGAGTCACATTGGCGCGCCAGCGCCGCAAAACACGCAAGGAGCCTTTATGCCCGCAACCGGAGAACTGATCCGCCTCATGAACTACATCGACGACATCGCCACCACCCTGCGCCGCATCAGCGCCAGCATTCCCGCGATGACCAAGGAGGAGTGCGCCCGCCTGGGCGAATACATCCGCAAGTCCGAACCCAGTTATGAGAGCGTGGTCCAACACCTCGAATCGGCGGGCAAAGAATGACCGAAGTCCGCACCGTTGCCGTCATCGGCGCCGGTATCATGGGTCGCGGCATCGCGCACGCTGCCGCTCTCGGCGGTTATCGCACCATTCTCGAAGATCTTCTGCCGAATGCCCTGCGCAAGGCCGAGACTGAAATCCGCGCCAACCTCGATCAAGCCGTGGAACTCGGCAAAGTCAACGCCGCCGAAGCCAACGCCGCTTTCGCGCGCATCGAATACGCCGGCTCGGTTGACGAAGCCGCCCGCCAGGCCGATCTCGTCATCGAAGCCGTCCCCGAGGAAATGGAATCGAAGATCGAGATCTTCACCATGCTTGACAAGATCTGCCGCCCCACCACGATTCTCGCCTCGAATACGTCCTCGCTCAGCGTCACCGAAATCGCCAGCGTCACTTATCGCGCCAAAAAATGCGTCGGCATGCACTTTTTCAATCCCGTGCACAAGATGAAGCTGCTCGAAATCGTGCGCGCCCTTGAAACCGATGCCGACACCCTGGCCGCCGTCGTCGAAGTCGGCAAGCGCATGCGCAAGGAAGTGGTCGTAATCAAAGAAGCTCCCGGCTTCATCACCAGCCGCATCAACGCCATGATCGGCAACGAAGCCTTCTACATGCTCCAGGAAGGCGTCGCCACAGCCGAAGACATCGACAAAGCCCTCAAACTCGGCCTGAACCACCCCATGGGCCCGTTCGAACTCGTCGACCTGGTCGGCCTCGACACCCGCCTCCACATCCTCGAATACCTCCACAAATCTCTCGGCGAAAAATTCCGCCCCTGCCCCCTCCTGACGCAATATGTGAAAGCCGGCCGCCTCGGCCGCAAATCCGGCCGCGGAGTGTTCGAGTACCCGGAAGCGGCGAAGTAGGCAGCGCGCCGGCCTCTGAAGTCGAGAAGAAACTCGAAGCCATCCGCGCCGCCGCGAGACTCTCCTATCTCGTGCCACCTGAGAACTGAGAACTGAGAACTGAGAGCTGACAGCTAATTGATGTCCTGCTTCGCCTCCAGCCTCTTCAGCAGCCCGTCCAAATAGGTGTGCTGGTTATCCGGAGCGCCCGCCATCGCCAGCTTCATCTCCTTGGCCGCGTCGTCAAACTTCCCCTGCGCGGAGTACATCCTCGCCAGCCCTCCATGCACAATCCACACCTCTGGATGCTTCTTCGCATTCTCCCGGAAGATCGCGAACGCTTCTTCGTTGCGCTTTTCGCCCATCAGCTGACGACCATAGCCGTGCATCTGTTGCGCGCTGGCAAGTTCCAGCGCCTTTTTCTGCGCCATGGCCGCGTCGTCTTTACGATTGAGCGCCGTCAATACCTTTGCTTTCGTGTCCTCGTTGTCGAAGCGGTCTTCATTTTCGATGGACTTATTGGCATAAATCAGCGCGCCATCCAGGTCGACTTTCTCCGCCAGCAGGTAGTTCGCCGCATCGTCCCAGCTCTGCCACGTGTACTGCGATAGGTTCCGGAGTTGCTTCTTCAAACTGGCCTCCACCAAGTCATGCACGTCGACCGAAACCTTGAAGGGCACCGCGACCTTTTCCCACTCCAGTTCCACCACCGCCGAATCCGGCTTTAACTCGTCAAAGTCATAGGTCAGCGCGTTATGCATGTCCGCAGCCTTGGGTTTCACCGTCACCCGCAGCGCATCCTCCTTCTCGTCATAAGTGAACGCGCCCCACGACGTCGAGTTCTTCGAAAAAATGATCGTCCACTCGTCGGCGTTCGGAATCATGTGCAGCCCGTACGTCCCCTTGTCGAGCGCCTTGCCTTCGATCGTGACCGGATCGCTGAACGTAATCGTCGTATTCAGATTCGCTCCCGCCCGCCACACCTGGCCATAGGGAACCAGACCGCCCCACACCTTGCGCTCGTTCACCAGCGGACGGTGATAGTTGATCGTGATATCTGTAATCCCGATGCGCTGCGAAACCTCCGCCCGCTGGCTTTGCAGCGGCAGGTCGAGCAACATCGATTGCGCCAGGCCGGTGACCGACAAAGCCCCCGGCATGGCTGCCAGCAACAGGCAAAACAAGAATCCACGCGAAACTCGAAACATACGGAATCTCTCCTTCAATGTGCGCTGACAACTTGCGCTGAACGCAAAAGTTTGTGAAAAGGGCCCCCGGAATCGTGGCCCACCCCTGGGTCGGCGGGTTAGACGTTCCTCGGGCCCAATCGTGAGCAATAGACACAAAGTAAATCCCAACCGCACCAGCTCTCTCCATCGGGCGGCTAACCCCAACCCGATCTCAAGCGTCTAACCCTGCGACGGAAGCGAGCTCATTTTAGGGAACCATGGCACGTTTCCTCCCGTACTACATATCGGAGCCGCGAGCAGTTTAAATTCGATCTCCCGCAGGTCGCGGCAGAAGCGTTCGCGGTCTGCAAACTTGAGGGCTATATCTGACCTGCTCGCTTTCCTTTCCGGTGCTCGGTGGTCTAAAGATGCGTGGACGGCGCACCGAGGCGTCGCCACGCGCACGAGGAGAGCAATGAACAGGCGGACTCCGGCTAGGTTCGAGAGTTGTACCGCGGTTGTTATGTGTATGATTTTGATTTTTCTTGCTTCGCCCGGGCGGGCGCAGTCGACGCCGCCCGGTCAATCGCCCTTGAAAGGCACCCCACACCTTTTCGGGCCGGGCGTTATCTCGACCCCGGACCAGGAGGCGATGGCAAGCTTCTCGCCCGATGGCAAGACGGTTTACTTTTGCAAATACAACCCGGGATGGTTCCACAACACGATCGTTGTTTCGCATCGCAAGGGTGAGCGCTGGATGACGCCGGAGGTCGCGTCGTTTTCCGGCCAGTGGTCGGACGCGTCTCCCTACGTTACGCCGGATGGCAGCAAGCTGTTTTTCGCGTCGAACCGGCCGGTGGATGGCAGCAAGACTGAGCGAGACGATGGCGACCTTTGGTATGTCGAACGTACGGCCAGTGGAGCGTGGGGCGAGCCGAAGCACATCAGCGGTCCGGTGAATTCCGAGGGCGATGAAAATTATCCGTCGGTGACGAAGGACGGAACCCTCTACTTTGCGTCCACGAGGGCGACGGAGCACTTCAGCGCGGGCCAGCCTCATATCTATCGTTCGCGGCTGGTGAATGGCGAGTACAGCGCGCCGGAATTGATGCCGTGGACCTCCGATGCCGACGACCACATGCCAACTGTCGCGTTCGATGACAGTTTCATGATTTTCTTCAGCGGCGGCCGGGGTGGGTTGGGCGGCGGCGATCTGTTTGTCAGCTTTCACAGGGCGGATGGGACCTGGTCAAACCCGAAGAATCTGGGCTCTCCGATCAATTCCGGCGACTATGAAATGGCGCCGCGTTTGTCGCCTGACAACCATACGCTGTATTTCGCTAGTAACCGCATCGACGGCCCGTCAACTCGGACCCGGCGGGTCAATTATCATGAACTGGAGCAGGAACTACACGCGATCCAGAATGGATTGAACAACATCTACGAGGTCGACATTACCGACCTGCGGGTGCTGGACGACGGGAAATGAAGAAGCAACCCGGAACGATACCGGCCGTCCGGCCGAGGCCTAGGGGGAAACATGGGGAAACATGGGGACATCCATGATAAGTAAAAGTCAAGAGGAGACGGAGGTCTCCTTGCACTTAGAGGAGTCGAGCCCCGAAGCGGGTGTAGGGCGGTTAAGTTAGTGAACGGCGTGCGATCCCTTGGTAGCGGCCAAAGCAGCAGCTTGGCCAGACATCCATTTGCGGGAACCGAAACAGAGGGCAGGTTCCGGGCTTGAGCCTCCCGTAGCGCTGCCTTTAGGAACCAGACTTCATACCAATACCCATGCGCATGCTCATCGAAATCGTTCGCCAGTCCTTGGCCACCCTCTGGGCCCACAAGCTGCGCTCGTTTCTCACCATGTTCGGCATCGCCTGGGGCGTCGGATCGCTCCTCCTGCTCGTCGGCCTCGGCGAGGGCTTCCGCAGCGGGCAGGCCAAGCAACTAAAGAATCTCGGCCAGGACATCATGTTCACCTTCCCCGGCCGCACGCCCGCCGTCGAAGGCAGCACCCAGTCCGGACGCACCTACCATTTCACCTACGAGGATTACCTCGCCGTCCGCAGCGAGGCGCGCTCGCTCAAATATCTGTCCCCCGTGCTCAACCGCGAAGACATCCGCGCCGTCAGCGATTACGGTTCGACCAGCGGACAGGTCTTCGGCGTCGCACCCGAGTACAACCAGATCCGCAATATTCCCGTAGGTCCCGGCCGCTGGCTCAACGATGAGGACAACACCGAAACCCGCCGCGTGGCCGTCGTTGGCTGGGAACTGCTGAAGAACATCTTCCCCGGACGCCCCGCCGTCGGCTCGACCATCCTGCTCAACGACATTCGTTTTGAAATCATCGGCGTGCTCACTAAAGTCGGGCAGGAAGGTAACAATGGCACCAACGCCCGCATTTTTATTCCCATTGAAACCATGCGCAACCTGTTCCGCCTCAAAGACCAGAACAGCGAAGATGCCATCTCGTTTCTGAACTACCGTCCGCTTACGCCCAGCGGGAATCTGGTGGCGAAGCAAGAGATCCACAACATTCTCGCCCGCCGCCACGGCTTCGATCCCAAGCTCGAAGAATCATTCGAAGATTGGGACACCATCGAAGACAGCAAGCGTGTCGACAAGATTTTCAACGGCATGGATTATTTTCTCGGGGTGGTCGGCGTGATCACGCTGGCTCTAGGCGCCATCGGCATCATCAACATCATGCTGGTCTCGGTCACCGAGCGCACACGCGAGATCGGGCTCCGCAAAGCGCTAGGCGCCACCCACCGCGCCATTCTGACCCAGTTTTTCGTGGAAGGCGCATTTCTGACCGCCCTCAGTGGTGGCATCGGACTGGCCATCACCACCGCACTCGTCGCGGTTCTGGCGGCTTTGCCGTCCCCCGAGGGATTCGACACGCCGCGCATCGTCCCGTCGTCCGCCGCGATTGCCATTCTCTCGCTCGCCATCGCCGGAATCGCAGCCGGCCTGTATCCAGCGCGCCAGGCTGCCCTGCTGCCACCCGTAGAGGCTCTGCGCCAGGAGTAACAGTTTTGGGAAGGACACGACTTTGGAAGGTCGGAGGTTAGCAGTCAGATTGCAGAGGTGAACCCTGCTGGCGCAACCGGTTCTTACCTCTGCAATCTGACCTCTAACCTCTAAAATTGATTATGCTTCTCGAACTCGCTCGCCAGGCCTACAACGCGCTCAAGTACAACCGCCGCCGCAGCATCCTCACCATGCTCGGCATGGCCTGGGGCATCGCCACGGTCGTGTTGCTGCTCGCCTACGGTTCCGGCTTCGAGCGCGGACTCTGGGTCGCTTTCCGCTCCTGGGGCACGAACCTGGTCTTCGTCTTCCCCGGACGCACCTCGCTCCAGGCCGGCGGCACCAAAGCCGGCAGCGAAATCAAGCTCACCGTCAACGACCTCGACTACCTGCAAGCCGAAGTGCCTCTGCTCAAGCGCATCTCGCCCGAAGCCTTCAAGCAAAGCACCGTCGCCTACGGCACCCGCAGCGGCAGTTACGGCATCAGCGGAGTCTATCCCTACTATCAGCACATGCGCCGCATCGACGTCGAAGAGGGTACCTTCTTCACCGAACTCGACGAAAACACCCACAGCCGCGTCGCCATCCTCGGCTCCGACGTCAAGAAGAAGTTGTTTTCCGGCCAAACCGCGCTCGGTGAAAAAGTCCGCGTCGATGGAATTTCCTACGAAGTCATCGGCGTCCTCAAACACGTCATCCAGAATGGCGACGACAACATGAACGGCAAGGTCTACATCCCGTTCAGCGCCATGAGCGACCTCACCAACACCTATTACCTCAACGCCATCGCCATGGAATACGAGGGCGATCACGAAAAAGTCGCCGAAGCCGTCCGCCGCTCCATGGCCTTCCACCACGAATTCGATCCCAAAGACAAGCGCGCCATCTTCGTCTTCGATGTCTTTGCCGATCTGCTCGACCTGCGCGTCATCACCACCGGCATCAAAATCTTGCTGGGCTTTATCGGCCTGCTCACCCTCGGCATCGGCGGCGTCGGCCTGATGAACATCATGCTCGTCTCCGTCACCCAGCGTACCCGCGAAATCGGAGTCGAAAAAGCCCTCGGCGCCCGCAGTTGGCACATCCTTGTCCAGTTCCTCGCCGAGGCGCTGGTCCTCACCCTGATCGGTGGACTCGCCGGCGTAATCCTCGCCTACCTGGTCTCGTGGTCGGTCGGGTCGATGACTCTCTGGAGCGCCTTCGCGGAAAACAGCACCGATGGCGATATCCGCCTCACCATCGATTCCACCACCCTGATCGCCTCCACCCTGATACTGGGCCTCGTCGGCGTCGTCAGCGGTATGCTCCCCGCCATCAAAGCCTCCCGCCTCGACCCCATCGAAGCCCTCCGCTACGAGTGAGGGAAGGTCAGAGGTGAGAGGTCAGATTGCAGAGGTAAAAGTGCCCTGCTTTGAGGTTTTTCACCTCTACAATCGGACCTCTGACCTCTGACCTAAGTCTCTCACCTCTTCAATCTGACCTCGAACCTTTGACCTCCCCTTGTGTTATATTTCTTCGCAACTCTGCAAGGAGGTTCTATGCGTCCCCTAGGCGTCACTCTGGTCGGCTTTTACCAAATCCTGCGCGGTGCGCTCTCGCTCGTGTTCGGGCTCTCCGTCCTGCTCTTCACCGGATTGGCTGCCAAACTCGCTTCTCTCGCCGCCGAAGGCAACGCCGTCGAACGGCTCCTCCGCGACTTCGGCCACATTGCCGGCCTTGGCATCGTTGTCTTCGCTGTCGTACACATGCTTGCCGGTTACGGCGTCCTGCAAATGCAAAACTGGGGACGACTCCTCACGCTCCTGTTTTCCGCCATTGGCCTCGTGCTGGTTCTCCCCGGCCTCATCCACGGCCACATGTTTTCGCTGCTCTTCGGAGCCATCAACGCGGCCTGCATCTTCTATCTGGCCATGCCCCCGGTCAAGCGCGCCTTCCATGCCGAAGGCAACCCGATGCGCATGGCCGCCTGAACCGCAGTTCTCAGTATTCAGTTCTCAGCGGTCGATCCTCGCTGAGAATTGAGAACCGGGAACTGAGAACTAAACTCAGTACAATGATTCCGTGCCAAACTCCGCCGCGCTCGAAAAAGTTCTCGATCACCTTCGCCTCTATCAACATCCCCTGCTCTCTTTTTCCGCCCGCGAAAATAACGGAGAGATCGAGGTTCTGATCGACCTCAAGAACTCGACCGTCCCGGTTCACACCTACGTGCTTCCGATTCACGCCCGCGATCTCGACCATCCTCAGTTCGCCTGGCACCTGCAACATCAGCTCTATGACGGCCTGCACGACTATTTCATCGAAATGTTTACCGACACGCCGCAGAACCGCCGTGCCAAGGCAATCCCTCCCCCGTAGGGAAGCTCCGATTAAGTCCTAGGATCCTCCGTGCACCCCCGTGTACCCTGTGGTTTATGCTTTCTGCCGACACCGAATCAGAGTTTCCTAAGCGAGGAATACACCGTATCTCATTGATTTATAAATACTTTACAAATAAGTCCTTATTTCTCAAAGACCTGGCGCGGTAATTATCCCTTGAAATCACGTAGCGTATATGGGATCATCATGGGACCATGAACCCCAAGCGCTCGCGCCTCGAACCCGATCAGCTAGCTGGAATTGAGGAAAAGCTAGAACGGGCCGACGAGAATATCCTCAATCTCGGCGTCGAGATCAACGCTTTCATCAAGAGCAGCCCCGACGCGGGTGTCGCTAACCCCAAGGCAAACAGAACGCAGCAATGGATCAATGCCCACAAGGATCGTGTCATTCCTCCGAGATTCGGCGTGCTTGCCGGAGAGATCGCTCACCACTGGCGTTCCTGCCTCGATCACATCGCGTGGGGCTTCTCCAGTGACGATTACCGGAGAGACAACGAGACTGCAATTGCTTTCCCGATCTATCTCGCTCCTCCGAACAAAAAGACTCAACCCCGTTACGACCGATACATAGAGGGGATCACCAACCCCGCCGCGCTCAAACTCATCGCTGATTTGCAGCCTTACAAGGCTACGAATCCAATCGACGACCCACTTGCCATCATCCACGAGTTGGACCGTGTGGATAAGCATCACACGCTCGTCTTGGTTGTCCCTGGCTTCGATGCTCAGCTTATTATCCCTAAAAGTTTCCTCACGACCAAAGTCATCAGCGCGTTTGAACTGGATGAAGACTCGTTTCCTTCCGATCCTACAAAAAAGGCAGATTTCAAGGTGTCCAGACAGATAGCGTTCGCGGCGTTTGGTCAACGGAAAAACCAAGCGGTTGTCCCATCGCTCACGCATCTCTCGCACGAAATTAGAAAGATCATCCGACGCTTTTCCGTACTGTGAATCCGGCACACGCCCATCCATCCCCGTGGTAAACTCACACGAGAAGGACGGGCATACGGTGCCGAGCCGCCAAGCACAGACCGATCAACCCGCTGCGAAACATGATTTGAAGCCGTCACCCGAAGTGACGGCTAAAATGGCTCCTGTATCACGGGCGTCATTCCAGAACCTACTGCGACGCGCGGCGCAGCCAGTTCAGCGACGCGCTTCAAAAGCGAAATAAAAATCAAGTTCCCCTGATCTCGCCTGTTGTATCTGAACGAATACTCATCCAAGTAACTCTGTAAATACTTGGTTGAAACCTGATGATAGACTCCCCGCAATCCGCCCTTGACTAGCGACCAAAAGCCTTCAATCGTGTTCGTGTGAACGTCGCCCATGACATAGACGCCAGCGCTGTGATTGATGCGGCGGTGATCATATTCATTTCTGTGACGCCCAAGGTCATCATAGGACGGCCATTCGTCGGAGAAGATCACGCTCTTTGGCAGAATGTGCTCTTTGATGATCGGCAGCAGTGTGTCCTTTTTGCGGTCGCCAGCGACCACGGCCTTGACACGGCCTTTGCGCTCCACCATCCCGAACACTGTCGTTTTCGGCTTCGGAGCTTTGCCGAGCCGCTTGGTAGTCGGGCCGACTCCGGTTTCGTCAATCTCCACCGCTTCTCCCTCCAATTGCACGTCCTCGGAAAGAAGCGTGCGAATCTGGCGAAACATGCGCCACGCGGTTTTATAGGTCACTCCGGTTTCGCGTTGAATCTGCTTGGCGGAGATGCCGCAGCGAGTCGAAGCCATTAGGTACATAGCGTAGTACCAGAGCCGCAGCGACGTGCTACTGTGCTCAAAGATCGTCCCAGCCATCGGGGAAATCTGCGTTCCGCAGTGATCGCAGGAGTAAACCGGACGCCCGTTGATCTTGTAATGTTTGCGGTCCTGTTGGCACCTTTCGCAATATGTGATCCCGCCGGGGAACCGTTGCTCTTTCAGGTGCTCAAGGCAGGCTTCGTCATTAGGAAATTGGCTGCTAAAATCCTCAATCGTGTATCGTAAGTGCTTTGGAATTGTCTGTTTGCGGTTCATCACGATCACCGTATGCAGACATCCTAGCAAAATACTTACGTGATGTCAAGGGATAATTACCCCTGGCGCATTTCAGCCTCTAAGTCTTTGACTTTAAACGACCGATACCACAGGGGTCCCTCGATTGTCCCTCCGCCAACAGATCGAACAAGAAATTCGCGACAACGGCCCAATCCCGTTTTCTCGCTACATGCAGCTTTGCCTCTACCATCCTGTCCAAGGCTACTATTCCCGCAACGCCAACCAATTCGGCAAAGCCGGAGACTTCTACACCTCCAGCGACGTTCACGCCGTCTTCGGACGCCTGCTCGCGCGCCAGTTCGACCAGATATGGCAAGCGCTCGACCGCACTCCGCAAATCGAAATCCTCGAACTCGGCCCCGGTCGCGGCCTCTTCGCCCGCGACGTCCTCGATTGGTCCAGCAAGAAGTTCTCCGGCTTCTTCGCCGCCCTGACCTACACCCTGCAAGAGACCTCGCCTGCCCTGCAAGCCAAGCTGCAAGAAACCCTGCGCGAGCATATTGGTTCCGGCAAAGCTTACGTAGGGACGGACGCATTCATCCGTCCCGCCGAGCAAAGCGAGGCGCCCGCGGATGTTTGTCGCACGCTCGCGCCCGACGTTCCTCTCATCGTCTTCGCCAACGAGTTCTTCGACGCCCTGCCCGTCGAGATTCTCAGCCCTCAAGGCAAACTCCACATCGCCTTAGCAGACAACCGCCTGCACGAAATCTGGCTCCCGCCGCACCCCGAAGAACTGGAATTCCTCGACCGCTACGGCGTCCATCCCGAAGCCCGCGAACGCCCTGCTGAAGACGAACGCATCGAAGTCCCCATCGCCGCGCAGGCCTGGATCCGGCAAATCGCCTCCCAAATCAATCAAGGCGTGCTGATCGCCATCGACTACGGCTACACCCGCGATCAGCAGTTAGCCGGACGCCACCGCGGCACCCTCATGGCTTACCGCCACCACTCCGCCAGCTCCGACCCGTATCAAGCTCCCGGCGAACAAGACCTCACCGCCCATGTCAATTTCACCGCCTTAGCCGCAGCCTGCGAGCAAGCCGGTATGCGCTGCGAAAAGCTGCGCACGCAATCGCAATTCCTGATGGGCATCGGCGAAAGCAATCAATTCGCCGATGCCTTCGAAGATTGCCGCGTCCCGCAGGAGCAGGCCAAAGTGGCGCTGCAGCTCAAGCATCTGGTGACTCCCTCAGGTATGGGAGAAAACTTCCAGGTCTTCATCGCCACCCGGGGAGTAAATCCGAACAAAGTTGCGTCTCTCAGCGGACTCAGCTTTGGAGCGAGTTAATAAGTTGTGCGAAAATCGCTGGATTGCCGCTCCCGGTAAAGTTATACTTGGCGGAATCTCTGGAGGGTCGTTATGAAGCGCTTGCTTCTCGCGGTTTGCCTGGTCTCCGTCCTTAGCTGGCCAGCCCTTGCCCAAACCAGCGCCGACGACTCTCCCGCCACCAAAGCCGATGTCGAGCGATATTTTCAAGTTACCCGGTCTCACGACATGATGAAGAAGATGGCAGCGTCGATGACGCAAAGTATGCATCAGTTGGCGCATGAGCAATACGCGAAGCACAAAGACGAACTACCCGCCGACTACGAAGCAAAGATGACCGCGAGAACGGACCAGATGTTCGACAATATGCCCTGGGACGAAATTATGCAGGCCATGGTTCCGGCATTTCAAAAGCACTTCACCAAAGGCGACATGGACAACCTGGTTGCGTTTTATTCCACGCCGACCGGCGAAAAGCTGCTGCGGGAGATGCCCGCGATCATGGCCGAGTCGATGCAAGACATGATGCCGATCATGACCAAGTACATTGACACCGTCAAGCAAACGCTGCTGAAGGACACCGACACAATGATTGCCCAGTCCAAGAAACAGCCCGCGGCCCACGCTCCCGCCAGCAACAATTGAACTCTGAGCGAATTGGCCCCTGCGTGCACCAAGGTGCCGGTTACCAACGTATGCACCATCCCCGCTGCATTTAACACTTCTGAAATATCTTTGCAGTAAACTGCTTGCAGTGACCAACTAGTGACCAACTAACCATGAGTTCGCCTCGCGTCTCTCGCTTTGCGTTGCCCTTGCAGGTAGCCGCCGTCTGCTACCGGAGGGTGAATTCGCATGCCGAGTTTCTGCTCGTCCACACCAACGGCGGCAACAAGTGGACGTTTCCCAAGGGAGCCCCCGAGCCTCGCCTCTCGCACAGCCAGGCCGCCGAACGCGAAGCCAAGGAAGAAGCCGGAGCCACCGGCATCATCGAGCCTCACCACTTCCACATCTACGTCCACTCCAAGGGCGTCTTCTGGCATCCCGGCGGCGTGCAGGAATACGTAGTCAAAGCCTTCCTCATGGAAGTCCGCCAGACCCGCCAACCCGAGGAAGACGACCGCAACCCAACCTGGTTTGAAGCCGACCGAGCAAGAGCGGTGCTCGCCAAAGGCCGCGAGGTCAAATACGCCCACGAACTCCAGACTGTAATCGACCGCGCAGTCGAGCACCTCGGCGTGGCGCGCATGGCCGCAACCGCTCGCTGATCCAGTGGAGCAACGGGCGTCCGCGAGCTTGCCCTGAGCCAAGCCGAAGAGTCCAGCCGAGTTCAGCCTGTTTTTAGCCCTGCGGCCTTCGCCAATTTCTCCTGCCGCTGATCGAACGTCCAAAAACGCTCTGCCTTAAGTTCCAGCGCTGCGGCCACTTGTAATGAGTCAAGCGTACGAACACCCAACTGCGCCCCAAATCGCTGTCCCAGTTGCGCACAGACTTCAAAGGCGCGTTCGGGCAACGCCGCTTCCCTCCACAGACCGCGAGCAAGATGATCGTTGAACCGCCGCAGAAACAGATCCGCTTCACTGCGCGAAATGGCTTTGCGGAATACGTGCTGTTCGACGGCGTGTGTCCACTCGGCAACGTGCAGCGGCGTCATCCAAAGAGTTGGCCGCGATGCCAGTCGCCGCTCCGCTTCAGTAGTATGCCGGTCGGTGAGATAGAGAGAAACGAAGAACGACGTGTCGGCGTAGATGCTCAATAGCGGCCGCGCTCCTCGATCAGAAGATCGGCTCCAGGCAGAACGCGATCTCCTAGGATTTCCTTACGCATAGCCGCGAAATCCGGCCAATCGCCCGGCTTGGGAGGTGATCCCTGGGGAACAATGCGAGCAATTACCTCGTCGCGCTCCCGAAGCTCCACGGTCTTACCCGCACGCAGCCAAGCCTTCAACCGCTTGGTATCCCGAAGCTCGCGAATGTTTACGGTGGGCATAAAACATTGTGCCACACTATGTGACACGTGTCAAACTGCGCTTTTCACGGAGAACCGAGAGCTAGCTCCTCCCCCGTCCGCTATGATTTAGTAGAGACCCCCATGATCCAACTCTCCGGCGCCGGCAAGCGCTATGGCCACAAGCTCTTGTTCGAGGACGCCGACTGGCTGATCACGCCCGAATCCCACGTCGGCTTGGTCGGAGCCAACGGCACCGGCAAGTCCACCATCATGAAAATCCTTGCCGGTAGCGAGACGCTCGACTACGGCTCCATCTCGCGCGCCAAAGGCATCTCCACCGGATACCTTCCCCAAGACGGCTTAACCATGACCGGCCGCACCGTCTTTGCCGAATGCATGTCGGTGTTTGACGAACTCCACGCCATCGAAAAAGAAATGGAGTCGCTCACCCGCAGCATGTCCGAACTCGACCACCAGAGTCAGGAATACTCCAACGTCGCCGACCGCTACCAGAAGCTGGAACACGAATTCGTGGCCCGCGACGGCTACACGCTCGAAGCCCAGGTCGGCACGGTTCTTAGCGGACTCGGCTTTCACCGCGACGACTGGAAGCGTCAGACTGAAGAATTTTCCGGCGGCTGGCAGATGCGCCTCGCGCTTGCCAAGCTCCTGCTCCAGAGGCCGAACCTGCTGCTGCTCGACGAGCCCACCAACCACCTCGATCTCGAAGCCCGCAACTGGCTTGAGGAGTACCTGACCAGCTATCCCTACGCGTACGTGATCATCTCGCATGATCGTTACTTTCTCGATATCACAGTCAAGCGCATCGTCGAAATCTGGAACAAGCAGATGCACTTCTACGCCGGCAACTACGACCAATACCTCGCCGGAAAAACCGCGCGCAAGGAACAGCTGGAAGCGGCCTACAAGACGCAGCGCGACCGCATCGAGCAGCTCGAGGTCTTCATCAACCGCTTCCGCTACACCGCGACCAAGGCCAAGCAGGTGCAGAGCCGCATCAAAGAGCTGGAAAAAATCGAGCGCATCCAGATTCCGGAAGAAGAGAAGACCGTCCACTTCTCGTTCCCGCAGCCCAAGCCCAGCGGACGCATCGTTGCCGAGTTCGCCAACGTCGCCAAGAGCTATGGTGAACGCGGCGTCAACGAGCACAAGGTTTTTGACAAAGTGAACTTCATGATCGAGCGCGGCGAGCGCATCGCACTGGTCGGAGTCAACGGAGCAGGGAAGTCCACTCTGATCAAGCTCCTCGCCCAGCAGGAGAAGCTGACTGCGGGCGAATACAAACTCGGCCACGAAGTCCATCTCGACTACTTCGCGCAGGACCAATACAAAGAGCTCGATCCCGAAGCCCGCATTCTCGACGATCTCGGCGAACTCTCCGGAGCCTCGACGCAGACCGAACTGCGCAGCCTGCTCGGCTGTTTCCTTTTCTCGGGAGACGATGTCTTTAAGCGTATCGGCGTCCTCTCCGGAGGCGAGCGCAATCGCTATGCGCTGCTAAAAATGCTGTTGCACCCCGCCAACTTCCTGTTGCTCGACGAGCCCACCAACCACCTCGACCTGCGCGCCAAAGACGTCCTGCTCGAAGCCCTGATGAAGTACACCGGCACGGTCGTCTTTGTCTCCCACGATCGCTATTTCATCGACAACCTGGCCACGCGCGTATTCGAAATCGGCGACGGCAAAGTGGAAATCTATCCCGGAAATTACGAAGACTACCTCTGGCGCAAGCAAGGCGGAGCCGCACGGCAAACCGAAACGATCAGCAACGAACTAGTCGGAGAACTCTCCGCCAATCGTGTGGTAACGGGGCTAAGTCCCGCGCCCCAGGCACCCACCAACGGCAACGCTCTCAAGCCCGAACCAGCCGACTCCAAAGCCCGCCGTCTGAACCCCATCAAGCGCCAGCAGATGGAAGACCGCCTGCACGAAATCGAAGAAGAGATCGCACGCGCTGAAGCCGCGATTGCTCTCTGTGAAACGCAGCTTCAGAGCTTCGTCAGTGCCGAAGAAACCCAACGTCAGACCCAGGAACTTGCCCGCAAGAAGAGCGATGTGCAAGGTCTGATGAAGCAATGGGAGGAACTTTCGGAGACCCTCGAAAGTGACCTCTAGCCCGGAACTCATACTTGGGCGCGGCGGCTTGAGAACCGCTAAGTGTTTCACGTGAAACACTATGTTTCACGTGAAACATTTGTACATACATCGATCAATGTACAGCGAACAAGTCGAACAAGCTGAATCGGTTAGCGGCACGCACGGGAAAGGACAAAACAGCACTTTGTCGAGTCTACCCAGGTGTAATCGCAAAAAAATCTCCACAGTCTCTGGCCGGTTGTCGAACTTTCCTCAAGATTGGAGGGCCAGGCCGCTGTCTCCAAACGTAGGTCTCCAATGGGGGACTGTTCCGCGCCGCGCTCGGCCGGGACGGTCTAGAGGCCCGTCACCACGCGAGCAAAGGCAGACGCGGCGAGCCACGTTTCTGAGGGGGGATTGTTTTGGGGTTTTACTGAGAACTGACAACTGAGAACTGGCAACTGGGGCACTGCCCTACCCGCCCTGCTTCAACTCCGTGAGCACCTGCTTGGCGATTTCCTTCAGCGTCTCGAACACGCCCACGCCCTGGAAGGCCACAGCCTCGATCACCGCCTCGTTTTTCCTGCGCAGTTCTTTCGTGAGCGTATCCACCGGCAGTGCATTTGGCAGGTCGCGCTTATTCAGTTGCAGCACATAGGGAATCTTGTTGAAATCGTAGCCGTGTTCTTTCAGGTTGGTCATCAGGTTGTCGAGGGCTTCGATGTTGGCGTCCTGACGTTCCTGCTGCGAATCGGCGACGAAGACGATGCCGTCGACGCCGCGCAGAATCAGCTTGCGGCTGGCGTCGTAAAAAACCTGGCCGGGGACGGTGTAAAGATGAATGCGCGTCTTGAAACCACGCACCGTGCCCAGATCGAGCGGTAGGAAGTCGAAGAACAGGGTGCGATCGGTCTCGGTGGCGAGCGAGATCATTTTGCCCTTTTGCTGTTCGGCGGTCTTCTGATGGATGAACTGCAGGTTCGTCGTCTTGCCGCCCAATCCGGCGCCGTAGTAGACGATCTTGCAGTTAATTTCGCGTGCTGCGAAGTTGATGAAACTCAAAAGTTTACCTCAAAGCTCCGGTAGCAAAAGACCTTTGCGAACGGCTCCCGCAAGCGCCAGTCTCTCGCCACAAATCCACTTGCATCCAGTATTGGTTCCTGCTCGTTTTTATACCATACGGAAGCCTCGGGTGCAGGTTACCCAAGTCAGTACCTCACTTCCAGTACCCAGAAACGTCAAGGCAACTGCTTTTGAACTTAACTAGCAACTGGCCGCTGGCAACTGTTTCATCGCGGCGTGGGCAGCGGATAATATCCGTGCTTGGCATAGACCTTCACGCCCTTGCGCCGCACCTGGACCTCGATCTCGCGGTAGCTGCCAATACCCCACTTGCTGGTGTAGCCCAGCGTGTACTGATTGCGCGCATCGCCAATCGCCTTGCTGTAAGCGCGCTCGATATCGGCTTCGGTCAACTCGCCGTGCACCGTTCCTCCGCCCGTGGCGTTGACGTATTTCGGCAGAATGTCGCTGTACCCCAGCACCTTCGTCGTTTTCGGCAGGTGGATCCGCTGGAGCCGATCGTAGACCGGAATCGCCGCGCCTTCGACGCCGACCGCGTACACGGTGATGTTTTGCGTCAGCAGCACTTTTAAAGTGTCCGCATAGCTGGCAGTCGAGCCCTGCTCGCGCCCGTCGCTGATTACGAAGATGATCTTCCGCCGATCCCGTGGGCGTTTGGAAAGATCGCGCGCCGCGAGCAGAATCGCGTCATTCAATACATGCGCGACCCGGGGTGGCGTGCTCACCGGCGTCGCCGGAACATCGATCGGCATGCCATTGATCATCGGCCCCCCTGGGCCAAGCGGCCCACTGGTTACCGGAGGCCCGTTATTCTCTCCGCTATATCCCTTCACCTCATTCAAAGCGACTGTCAATTCTTTGCTCACGCTGGTGTAGTCGTTCACCCGGCCCGCTCGGCTGCTGTAGGTGTAAATCGCAACTTCATCGAACTGGCTGAACGCCCCTTGCAGCGACGACAGTGTTTCCTGCACCCTCTTCAGACCCACATCCGGCATGCCGGTATCGATGATGACCGCCGCCGAGAGGGGAAATGGATCGCTGGTGAAAAACTTCAACTTCTGCGGCACTCCGCTCTCCAGAACGTTGAAGTCCTTGGGCTGCAAGCCGCCGATCAAACGACCCTCGGCATCGGCTACCATCACCGGAACCAGCACCAGATTGGTCGTCACCTTGATGGTGTAGTCAAGATCCTCACCCGTTCCCGCATCCTTGGGCACGCTGCCCGCCGGCACCGTCTTCACCGGAGGCATCGGCGGCGGAACCGAGTTCGATCCCGTCGAATCTGGGCTGCTGTGCGGGAGCCCATTCGAACTGCTCATGCCGCTGTCCGAATTGTCCGCAGGCGGCGCCAGCGGAATATTCGCGTCATCCACTCCTGGCCGCGGACTCGGCGCATCAGGCGGCGGGATCGGCCGCGTCGCCGACGGAGCGTCCGGAATGTCCTCTGGCTTCTGTTGCGCCGCCAAAGTGCCCGTCAGCAGGACCATCAGCAAACCGGCAGTCAACCCAACCCTCAAGAATGACAGCCCTAGTCCCAGTCGCACCTTAATCTTCGTGGCCATCCGCAACCCTCTATCTTTCTTTCTTCCCCGGCCCTGCGTCGCCGCTTCTGCCGCTTTTCCACTACTTGAGATGCCCAACCTCGCCTCTCTGGTGCATCTAACCATTACGGCTGTTTACAGGATAGACTAGCAAAGTCCAAGGGATCCTAACGCTCATGCTTAAACTATATTGCAATTCGTGCCTGCTGGCGGGTTCCTTCGTCGTAGCCCTGTCGTTGTCGCTGCCCGGAGCCGCGCAAAACCCACCCGCTCCCGCTGCCCCGGCTGCCTCATCCAATGCCAGTGCTAACGACCAGCAAGACCAAAGCCTCGGAACCCTCAAGGTCAACGTCGACGTCGTCCAGCTGTTCTTCAACGTCAAAGATAAGCACGGCGCGCTGATTCCCAACCTCACCAAAGACAATTTCGATCTCTTCGAGGACGGCCAGCCCCAGACCATCAAATATTTCAAAGCCGAATCCGATCTTCCCCTGACCCTGGGAATGCTGATCGATTCCAGCGGCAGCCAGATGCGCGTCCTCGATATGGAGAAAGAAGTGGGCGCGTCATTCCTCGAGAGCACGCTGCGTCCCAAAGACGAGGCCTTCGTTATCGCCTTTGACGTCGACATCACCCTGCTCCAGGATTTCACCAACTCCGTGAGCCGGTTGAGGCACGCTCTCAACGAGGCCAAGATCAACACCGGCGGAGTCGGCTGTTCAGGAGGTCCGATTGGCCCGCAAGGTCCGATTCCGTGCGGCTCCTCCGGGCCACGCGGCACCGCGCTCTATGACGCCGTCTATCTCGCGTCGCACGACGAATTCAGCCACGAAGTCGGACGCAAGGCGATGATCCTGCTCACCGACGGAGAAGACGAAGGTAGCCGCCTCAAAATCAAAGATGCCATCGAAGCCGCCCAGAAAGCCGACGCCATCTGCTACGTGCTGCTCATCGCCGACCGCGGCTTCTACGGCGGCATGGGCTATCACGGCGATTCCGAAATGAAAAAACTCACCCAGGAAACCGGCGGCCGCGTCATCGAAGTCGGCAACAAGATCGACAAACTCCGCCAAGCCTTCGACCAGATTTCCCAGGAACTCCGCAGCCAGTACAACATCGGCTACGTGCCCACCAACACCGCGCGCGACGGATCGTTCCGCAAAGTCGAGATCAAGCCGAAACAGGGCGATTACAAGATACAGGCCCGCAGCGGGTACTACGCCACCGCACACCACGAAGAGTAACTACTGCGGAAGGGTTAGTAACGTAAGAATGCCCGGTTAGACGTGACTCTGGGCTATAGCAAAACTTCTGCCATTCTGTCTGCAACATCGTGTGCTGGAATCGCTCTCTGAAAAGCAATTTAGCGTTGCATTCAACTGCCATCGGTACTATAGTAACTTTCTCGACTGTTTCACTTTGCTGTATCTCTTCCCCGCGCCGTCAAGGCGCAAGCTATCTCAAGAAAGACCCAGGAGAATACCTCTATGCGTTTTAGAAGCTGGATTCTGTCCGCAGCCATGCTGTTGCTCGCGGCCTCGCCGATGTTTGCTACCAATCTCGCGGTGGGTAACCCTTCTTGCGAGTCGTCATACACACATTTTTCGACCATTCAGTCGGCGGTGAACGCTGCCCCGGCCTCGGGAACTACCACGATCTATGTGTGTCCCGGTGTCTACAACGAGCAGGTGCTCATAATTGGGAAGAAGATCACCATGAAGGGGGTTGCCTACGGAAATTCCAACGCCTCGATCATTGCGGGGCCGACGACAGGCGGCTTTTTACCGCTGGCAACCAGCACATATGGCGGAAATATTTGGCCACTGGTGCTCGTGCAGAACTCACCGGCCACGATCATCGAGGATATGACGATGGACGCCGGCAATAGCGACCTCGAAAGCCTTGGATGCGGCGGCGATCCAGTCGGCGTCTTTTATCAAAACTCCTCCGGCACGCTGACCCGTAACACCGTTCTTAATGCTGTCATGGGCCCGAATTTGGGCGGCTGCCAGGGTGGCTTGGGCATCTACGTGGAGACCGGCACCTCGACGGGAAATGCTCAACCCAGTTCCGTCAATAACGTCCCGTCTTATTGGGCTGCCAACGCCCCCTTTGAATCCGCTACAGGTTCGTCCACCGTGGTTGTCTCCTACAACAACGTGAACAACTTTAGTAAGAACGGAATCACTGCGAATGCAACCGGCACAGACGTGACCGTCACCTACAACACTGTAGTTGGACAAGGAGCAACCACCGGAGTGTACGCGCCGGCAGGGCAGAATTCGGTCCAGATCGCATTCGGCGCAATTGGCACTGTCACTTACAACACGGTGGGATCCGATGTCTGGGCTCCGGATGTGTTCGGAGACACCGAAGACGCCGCTGCTGGCATCCTCGTCGGCTATGGATCCGAGAATATAACGATCAGCAACAACCAGGTGAGCAACACTCAGTACGGCATCGCTGTCGAAGGCGAGACCGGGTACGGCGTCGGCGATGGGGCGACGATCACCAACAATACAATCACGGCGACCCACCTCTACGACGCAATCGACATGTGCGCCAACAACGTCTCCGCTACAGGCAACAAGATTACCGGCGCGGATGAGTCGGGCATTCACTCGGATGACGCGTGCTTTACTCCCGTAACCGGCAACAGCGTATCAACGAACACGATCAACTCGGCCTGTGCAGGCGTGCTGGTCGGTCCGTTTGCCTCCACCACCGCTGTTAGTGGCAACACCTATTACAACGCGGCCAGTCAGGTCACGACAGGTTCCGACACCTGCTCGCCTGCGCTGATGCCTAGGAAGGGTGCGACAGTGGCAAAGGCACACGGCAAGCTCAGCCCAGCAAGACCGTCAAAACACTAGGGAACAAGAAGCAGTTCGTCAAAGCGCCGGGGTCTGGTAACCAGACCCCGGCATTTATTTTGGAAGCTAATTTCTTGGCCGGAGGTGGGCTTCTTCTCACCGCGCCTGCGAAATATCCTCGACTACAAACAACTGCCCCCGCCGCTCGCTTACCCCAATGCCAATTGAATCCATGTCCCGGTCGAGAATGTTGGAGCGATGTGGAGCCGACTGCATGAACTGCACATGGATGAACCCCGGCGTGGGACCCTGCGTCACATTTTCCGAGAGCCACGCAAAATGCGCGCCCGCCTGCTTGACCCGCGTCGACAGGTTCGGTTCGCCCTCAAACCCGTGCTGCGCCGATCCATGTTGCGCCATCAACTCGGCGTGACGCCGCGCTGCTGCCGCCAGCGACTCATCCCAGCGCAACGGAGCCAGTCCGTAGGCGCGCCGCGCCTGATTGACTGAGGCAAATAGTTCTCGCTCCGCCCGCGTCTCCCCGCTCTGGCCGTAGGCCGGCCCGCAGAGCATGATTCCAGCAATCGCTCCCGCAATCGCCATCGCGGCCAGCCGGGATCGAGTTCGCATGGTTATTTCCTCTCCACCTCATATAGAACCGCGGCCCGCGGTGTGCCGGCAAGTTACCAACGTCGCCTATTCATCAACTCTGAACGATTGGATACATAGTGACTAAGACTTCTTACCGCCGGTTCCAATCCAAGTCACGCCGATCCCGGTTCAGGTCGCGGTACTCGTGCCGCAGCTGTTTGCGTTCATGTCGCGCCGCCGCGTAGTTTCCGTAGTAGAGGTCGCTCCGCAGTTCCCGGCGGTCGCGTGCAATCCTCGCCTCATCCCGATGAATGTCGCGCCGGTCGCCATCGTTGGCAAACACCGTTCCCGCACCCATTCCGATCAGCAAAAGAACCCCAGCGATCATGCGTTTCATAGTCCGATCTCCTTGCGATAGTTCCCAGGCGTGGCAGCGCGGGAACCCCGTTTACTTGATATGAACCCGCTTTTCGCATCCAAGTTGCGCGGACACTATCGATACAATTCTCTACATCGGATAACGTTCCGGGGTGTTACTTTGGCACTGAGCCCACCCGTCCAGATTGTGGACATCTCGGGTTTGGGAGCGATCTTTGGGAGCGAATCTCGAACCCATCATAAGGAGAGTCTCTTATGCGAACCTACCTAACATTATTGGCGCTTACACTGGCGGTTTCCTCCGTGCTAGCTCAGGATCCTGGGATGCAAGCGGCCCAGGCGGCGCAGCAAGCCGCACAGATATCACAGCAGGCAAGTCAACAGGCCATTGACCAAATGAACCAAGCTTCGCAGCAGGCGAATCAGCAGGCGATGCAGAACGCGCAGCAGGCCGCGCTCAACACGCCGCAGTGCTATCGCTGCGTCGCGGCCAAACCCAAGTTCTCGGTGAAGCCGGGCGCGTATTCCGCGGCCATCAGGCTAAAGATGAAGGACTCGACCCGCGGAGCCGTGATTTACTACACGACCGATGGCTGGACGCCGACCGCAGCCTCAACCCGATACACCGGCCCGATTGCGATTGACTCGACGACCAGTCTGCAAGCCATCGCCATCTCGCCCTACGGAGGGCGCAGCCGTGTCGCCACCGCAGTCTATACGTTGAACGGAGTGGCCCCAACCGCGCCTGTGGCGCAGACTGCGAACGCATTGCCGATTTCTTCAGCCCCGCCTTCCGCGCCGGATAAAGTCGTGCTGCCCCGAGGCACGGCTGTCTCTTTCGTGATTGCCTCGGACGTCAGCTCCAGAACAGCGGACGTGGGGGACAAGATCTCACTGACCCTGGCCGAGGACCTCAAAGCCGGCGACGCAGTCGTGGTAAAAAAAGGAACGCCCGCCGTTGCAACCGTCACCGAAGTTGATGGCAAGGCAATGGCGGGCACGCCGGGTGAAGTGTTCTTTCAGGTAGACTCGCTCCAAGCCGGCAGCGTCCTGATCAAACTGCACGGTACCGCCGCGAAAGAAGGACAAGACAAAGCGGGGAAAGCGATGGGCCTGATGTTTGTCCCGGTGGTTCCGGTGGGTATTTTCGTCCATGGCAAGGACGCAGAAATCAAGCAGGGCGCGCCCTTCACCGCATTCGTCGATGAGGACACATTGCTCTCGCCCGCAAATTAGGGCGGGCGACAGTGTGCGCCGCCGCGGTCAAGACTGCCGCGATGACTCTAGGTGTTGCGCCGTTTCTGCTTCGGCCGATCGTTTACCGGGATGACGAACTTCAATCCCGACCACACCTCGGTCACGGCGCAGACTTTGATATCGACGAGCCCGGCATCGAGCCCGCTCTGACGAATCACGTCTCCCGTGATGTCGGTGACAACACCGGAACTTTTCTTCGGCCAGGAGATCCACAGCATTCCGGCGGGAGCCAGCGCCTTCGCCGCAGGACGAAGTTCAAGTTCTAATCCCGCGCGCGACTTGGCAAAGAAAAAAATGAAATCGAGATCTTTATCTTGGTTCTTGCCGGAGATGCGCTGGATCTGGCATTTCGCAAACGCATCGCGAAGCGCGGCCTTCACGTCGTCCGGCACGTGCAACAGGGCAATGCGGAAACCGTCCTTGATGCCTAACTTCTTCGCCAGCGGAGTTCCGGAGTATCCAGCCATAGCATTTAGATAGTCAGAACCTGAGAGCTGACGGCCGAAAGCTGTTTACTGCTTGGGAGCGTAGTATCCCTTGCGGGTGCGCACTTTCAGATTCCTATCGAGAGCCATGATATCGATCGAACGGTAACGTCCATCGGCGACAAAATCCGCAGGCTTGTAAGCGACCGCGTACTGGCTGCGGAGTTCCTCTTGAATGGAGAGAAAGGAATCCGACACGTCGCGCATCTGGAAGGGAAAGAATGAGCGTCCGCCGGTCGCTTCGGCGATGCGCTCCAGCGTTTTGTCGCCCTTGCCCTTCATGCCGCTGATGTTGGTGCTGATGGTGTAGACGATCACGTCGGCGCGCGTTGCCATATCGATCGCTTCCTCGCGCGTCACGTGGCTCAGATTGTCCTCGCCGTCGCTGAGCAGAATGATGGCGCGGCGCACCGGGCCCGTCTGCTCCTGCTTCATCAGTTTGTCGCGGCAGGCAAAGTACAGAGCGTCGTACATTGCGGTGCCGCCGCCCGCTCGCAGCATGCGCACGCCCGCCGACAGCTTCTCCGTGTTGTCGGTGAAATCCTGCGTGACCTCGGGAGTGGCATCGAAGCCGACGACGAATGCCTTGTCGTAACCCGGGCGAATGATGGAGTTCAGAAACTCGATGGCCGCCTCCTGCTCGAACTTGAAGCGGTCGCGCACCGAGTTGCTGGCATCGACCAGCAAGCCCACCTGTAGCGGCAGATCGGTCTCGCTGCGGAAACTGCGCAGTTCAGCAGGCCTTTGATCGTCGATCACCCGGAAGTCGTTTTGCTTCAGATCCTTGATGTAGCGCCCGTGCCGGTCGGTAACGGTGAAGACGACGCGGACCTCGTTGACCGTTTTCGAGAATGTGAACTCTTCGTCGGCGTGGGACTTGTCGGGTGCAGGCGAAGATTGTCCTGCCGCCGCTGGAGGCGTCGCACTACTGGCGGGCGGCGCGGCGGGAGGCGCAGCCGGAGCCTGGGTCGGAGTTTGCGGGGCTACCGTTTGCGCGGACGCGGCCCGCGCTCCCAGACCCATAAGAGCGCTGGCGGCAACAAGGAATGCAGCTAGAAGCAAAGCGATACGCGGTTTCATCAAGGTTGACTTCATTATAGCCGCCTCGCCACTTTGTAACGGCGCCTGAAAGGACAGGCTCTTCTGCCGCGGTTCTTACTGACCAGGTTCCTGGCGGGGACCCTCTTGCCGATCATTCTCCAGGCTTTCGAGCAAGGTCTCGAGTTCCGCTGGTAAGGGGCTGGAGAACTTGAGCAATTCCTTCGTTCGGGGATGGGTCAACTCGAGCGCCGCCGAATGCAGGAAATTTCTGCCGAGGGCCAGCGTTGCAGGCATGCCGGCCGAGCGGCGTTTATTCGACTGCGACCGCAACTCGCCCGGCGCGCCGTAGAGCGCGTCGCCCACCACCGGATGCCCAAGCGACGACATGTGAACGCGAATCTGGTGCGTGCGTCCGGTTTCGATCTTCAGTTCGACGAGAGCGAACTTGCCGTAGGGGGCGTCGAGCTTGCGCTTGACGACATAGTGCGTGACCGCGTCGCGGCCGCCGAAGCCCTTTGTCGTCATCCGCGTGCGCTTCTGGGAGTGGCGGCTGATGGGGCTTTGAATGGTGCCGCGATCCTGCTTGGGCCAGCCGTGGACCAGCGCGAGGTACGTCTTGTGCACCTCGCGAGAGCTGAATTGCTTCGCCAGGCGGCGGTGCGATTCATCGTTTTTCGCCACCACCATCAGCCCGCTGGTCGCCCGGTCCAGCCGATGGACAATGCCCGGACGCAGTTCGCCTCCGATGGCGGAGAGCGTTCCAAAGTGATGCAGGAGGGCATTGACCAGGGTGCCGCGATTGCGGGCATCGTCGGTGGCTCCCGCGCCCGCATGCACCATCATGCCCGCGGGCTTGTTGACGATGGCGAGGTCGTCGTCTTCATAGACGATGTCGAGCGCAATTTCTTCGGCAATAGCGCGCAACGGAGCGGCGTGCGGCGGGCCGGTGACCGTGATCTGCTCATCGCCACTGCCTTTGAGACGTAGCGAAGCTTTCGCCGCCGTCCCATTCATCAGCACCTCACCCTTGGCGATGAGTTGCTGCACGCGGGCGCGGCTGACTTCCGATCGATTGACTTCGGAAAGATGCGTCGCGAGATATTGGTCGAGGCGCTGGCCTGCTCCATCTGGCGCGACGTCGAGCGTTATGGGGAATGCAGGCATGGGGAGGGAACTGAACGCTAGGCGCCGTTCTGGGCCGGTACTCGGCTCGGCGATCCGCTCTTCAGCCACCAGATCAGCCCGCCGCCAATCACCAGCAAAACTGAGATCAACTGCGTTCCCGTCATGATCCCGCCGAAGACCTCACCGCGACCGGGGTCGTCGCGCAGAAACTCGATGAAGTAGCGCTCGACTCCGTAGAGGATCATGAACGTGGCCCATACCTGTCCATCAAATTTCTTGCGCGTGAGCAGCCAGCTCAGCAAAAGGAAATTGAAAAATTCGGCGGCGGCTTCGATCAGTTGTGTCGGCTCGATCCGGACGCCGAGCGGAGTTCCACTGACACTGTTCGCCAAAGGATTGTGGAAGATGACGCCCCAGAAGTGATTCGTCGGTTTGCCGTAACAGCATCCGGCTGAAAAGCAACCGAAGCGCCCGAGGACGTGACCGAAGGCCAAACCGGGCGCGAAGCCGTCGGTGGTGCGCAGGACCGGCATGTGATGACGCCGCATGTACCAGGCGGCCATCAAGAGCGCGCCGATCAATCCGCCGGAGAATACGCCTCCCGCCTGCAGGGTGTTGAGGCTGAAAATCTCGCGCCAGTTGTTGGCGTAGCTGCTCCAGTCGTTGACGACGTAAAGAATCTTCGCGCCGACGATTCCGGCGAGAACAACGAGAATGCCAAGGTTCCAGGCATCGTCGCCATTGATGCCCTGCTTCTCGGAATTGCGCACGCTGATCCAGAGCCCGATGAGGACGCCCGAAGCGACCAGTACCCCGTAGGTGGGGAGATAGAAACTGCCAATCTGGAAAAGTCTGGGGAACACGTTGGTTTAGATGCTCCGGATGTGGGCTGAGTACTAGCGAGAGTCTAGCAGGGAAAGATGTCTCAGGTCTCAAGGTGTGGGTGTGAGGTGTTCAGTGGCTCGGGTTGGAAGCGAAGGCGAATGCGCAATTGCCGCAGGCAAAAGCAGGTCCTTCGCTTCGCTCAGGATGACAATCCTTTCCTGAGACCTGAGACCTGAGACCTGAGACCTGACACCTGAGACCTGAGACCTGAACGAACAAGCCGACCCGCTATGCCGTGTGGTGGGCCGAGAATGAACCCGTCTCAGACGGTGGGAACCCGCCGCGACCCATTAGGCTTTTCCGCATGACGGAACGTAGCACACAGGATCTTTTTGCGAGTCGAGTCCCCGTTCATTCGGCATTGGTTCAAAAATCGGTTGCCACCATCACCAACCTTGCAGGTCGGCTTTCACTATGGATGCTAGGAAACGGCGGAGAGTTTCGCAAGAGGAAAATGCAAAATAGTTGGCAGAAGGTTTGCTAGAGGACGTGGCACAAAAGTGCGAAGAAGAGGAACCGCAGGTTACGGACGATTGCACCGGATGCGAAAAAAGCTTGGCTCAGCCGGTGCGGCGAGTATCGTCCAGAATCTCATCCAGCGCGGTTGCCAGTTTGCTGGCGCGCTGCCGCGCTTCGGGCGAAGGCGCATCCTGTCTCCGCTTCAGGAGATGGTATTCGTCGGCGATATTGAGCGCCGCCAGCACCGCGAGGCGCACCGAATCGACGGTGGCCGTCTGTTCGGAGACGGCGCGCATCTTGCCGTCTACGTACTCTGCCAGTTCGATAATGTAGCTGGCGTCGGAGCCCCGCAGGTTGTAAACCTGGTCGAAGATTTCCACGCGCACGCTGCCGTTGACCGCATTCGCAGCAGGAACGTCTTTGGGCAACGCATTTTTCGTTAGTACGTCCTTCGTTCGGACATCGGTCGGAGGCTCTTTGCTGGCAGTGGCCATGTCGCTCCTCGGCGTAACGCTTCCCGCTGCATTGTTCACAGATGGAGGTTCGCCGTCATCGTTGAGTGTGCCGCGGTTCAGCTGGCGGCTTTCTCATCGGCCAGGCTTTCCATCTGGCTCAACATTTTTTCTACCCGGCCGCGAATCTCCTCACGATCCTTGCGCAGCTGTACCAGTTCACGGCGCATGGCTTCGTTTTCTTCCTCGCGTTCCTCGATTTGCTCGCGCAACCGCTTCACGTCGCGTTCGGCGACCGCGCGGGCGTCCTTCGCAGCCTTGTACAATTCAATAGTGCGATAGACTTTGTCTTCCAGCGCTTTAAAATCTTCAGCCGGAACCTCGGCAGATACCTCTTCCACGCTTTTCAGGGACATGCGCACTCGCTTTCGGAAAATTTGTTTGAGCGTTGAGGCGAAGTATAGCGTAGTTTGCTGTGGATTATGCGCTACATTCGGCGCCGCCGCGGTAGTGCCCTATCTATTTTTCACCACCGAGACACGGAGACACGGAGAAAACCAACGGCTTGGCAAAACTTCATCCTCGCACGATGCGGGGCCGCAGCTTTTCCAGTCGCCGTGCCGCCTCATCCAGTGTCTCAGGCTTCTTGCAGAAGGCGAAACGTACCTGTTGGGATCCGTCTTTTGGATGCTTGTAAAAGCTTGATCCTGGCACACAGGCGATGCCGATTTCTTTGACGAGATGGGCCGCGAACTCAACGTCATTGGCAAAGCCGAAGGCGCTGATGTCGGTCATCACGTAGTACGCGCCTTGCGGGCGGTAGCAGCGGAAACCGGCCTTCTCGAGCGACGGAATCAGACGGTCGCGGCAGTTGCGATAGCGCTTGGCCAACTCGTCATAGTAGCTCGGAGGCAGACTCAGAGCGGCCGCACCCGCTTCCTGCAAGGGTGCGGGCGCGCCCACAGTCAAAAAGTCATGCACCTTACGGATGGCGTTGGTGATCGTCGGCGGCGCCACCGCCCAGCCCACGCGCCATCCGGTAACCGCATAGCTCTTGGACAGCCCGTTGATGGTGATGGTCCGATCGCGCATCCCGTCGAGCGCGGCAATCGAGATGTGCCGGGCGCCGTCGTAGAGGATGTGCTCGTAGATTTCATCGGTGATGGCGAGCACGTTATATTCGACGCACAGGTCGCGAATCAGTTCCAGTTCCTTCCGGCTGAACACCTTGCCGGTTGGGTTGTTGGGCGTGTTTACGACGATGGCTTTGGTTTGGGGCTGGAAGGCCTGGCGCAGTTCAAGCTCGTCGAAAGTCCACTCGCCGCCCCGCACGCCCTGAGATGCCGGCGGCGGGCGCAAGCTGACAAAGCGCGGCTTGGCGCCGCTGATGATGGAATCGGGGCCATAATTTTCATAGAACGGCTCGAAGATAATGACCTCATCTCCCTGATTGCAGACCGCCAGCAGCGTGGCCACGATCGCCTCGGTCGAGCCGCAGCACACGACAACTTCTTTTTCTGGATCGACGTCGATCCCCTGCCACTGCTTCATCTGCCGCGCAACTGCGGCCCGCAGGTTCTTTGCGCCCCAGGTGATGGCGTATTGATTCACGTCGGCGGCAATCGCTTCCTCGGCCGCGCGCTTGATTTCGGCGGGCGCGGGGAAGTCGGGAAATCCCTGCGCCAGATTGACGGCGCCATGTTGCATGGCCTGGCGCGTCATGTCGCGGATCACGGATTCCGTAAAATGCTCGACTTTGTCGGAGAGAAAGTGCTTGGGATGGGGTGAAACTCGGGTCATGGAAAGTTAGGCTAGCACAAGAGATGGCCGCATAGGACGGTCAAGCCGTTTCGCCCTGCTGGAACTGGGGTATCGCTAAGTGTTCTAAATACATCTTTTACCACGGAGTCACGGAGTCACGGAGAAAACCTTGACTCTGTCGGGGCCTTCGTCGCGAGACCAAGGAGATCATGGCCGTAGACGCCAACGCTGACAAAGGCCTCCGCCGGCTCCATGCTATACTTTTTATGCATCTTTTCTGTCAGGTAAGCAGACGGAGGACAGTATCGACAAGCGTTTTATCCGCATGAACGAGCGCATCCGGGCACGCGAAGTCCGCGTGATCGGGGACGAAGGGGAACAGATTGGCGTCATGCCTCCCTTCGAGGCGCTCAAGATGGCCCGCGAAAGAAACCTGGATCTGGTGGAAATTTCCCCGACCGCGCAACCGCCGGTTTGCCGCATTATGGACTATGGGAAATTCCTGTACCAGAACGAAAAGCGCGAGCGCGAAGCTAAGAAGAAGCAGAAGACGATTACGGTCAAGGAAGTGAAGTTTCGTATCAACGTGGACGATCACGACTACGAAACCAAAAAGAATCACGTGCTGCGATTCCTCGATGAAGGAGACAAGGTCAAGGCGACCATCTTCTTCCGGGGGCGCGAAATGACACGGCAGAGCTTGGGCCGCCAGATTCTGGAACGTTTGATTAAAGACGTAGACCAGAGAGGTCTGGTGGAGTTTCGGCCACGGCAGGAAGGCAATACGCTGCACCTGATTCTGGCGCCGAACAAGAAGGAAGGCGGAGCAAAAGAAGCGAAAGAGAAGCCGCACGCTCCTCCGAAGCCCGCGCCACCGCCCGCGCCGCAAGGTGGAGCGCAGACAGCGTAAAAGCAGTCGTCAGTTGTCAGTCATCAGTTAGGACTTGGCGCTGCGGTTAGTTTCCGCTGCGTAACTCCGATGACGTAGCTGAGAACTGACAACTGAGAACCGAGAACCGACTTTATGCCAAAACTAAAAACACACAAGGGCGCTGCCAAGCGCTTCAAGAAAACGGGTACGGGAAAGATCGTACGTCACAAGGCGGGGTTGCGTCATATCCTGTCCTCCAAGGCGAAGAAGCGCAAGAAACAGTTGGGCCAGGCCACCTTGGTGAGTGACGGTGACTACAAAAAAGCGGCACGCATGATTCCGTACATGTAATGGAGCGACGGGCGTAATGGCCCGTCCTTAACGAGTATGCAACAACCAAGTCTGCGGAAATGGAATACACCGCAGCGGCGTGTGAAGAGGCCGGGCTTCAGAAATCCCATATCCACCCCAGAACGGCAAAAGCGGCCGTTCCGGGGACCCCGGTTAGGGTAGAAGCCTCCTTACCTCCAGCCGCCAGAAGTAGAGACGCAAGCCAAAAAGGAGAACAGCAATGCCTCGTGTAAAACGCGGAACCAAACGCCGCGCCAAGCGCAAAAAGATATTAGAGCGCGCCAGTGGATATTTCCTAACTAAATCGAAACTTTACCGCTCGGCGAAAGAAGCCGTCGATCGCGCGCTGAAGTTTGCCTATTCCGGCCGCAAGCAGAAAAAGCGCCAATACAGGTCGATCTGGATCGTGCGCATCGGCGCTGCTGCGCGCCTGAACGGCTTGAACTATAACCAGTTCATCAGCGGATTGAAAAAAGCCGGCGTGGAACTGGACCGCAAGATTCTGGCGGATCTGGCGGTACATGACGCCGCCGGGTTTGCGAGTCTGGTCGAGCAGGCGAAGAAGGCACACGCGGCGGCTGCGGCGTAGTCTTCAGCTTTCAGCTATCAGATTGTAAGACTTGTCATCCCGAGCCGCTCTTGCGAGGGATCTGCAGTTTTCAGCGGGTCGAGAAACTGCAGATCCCTCGCTTCGCTCGGGATGACAATTCTTAAGTGGTATTGTTCAATCGATGCCCTACACCGTTCCCAAGCTAACTGACTTCTCGGCCGCAGCGCTCGACGGTGCGGTGCGCGAACTTCTGTCCGCGCTCGAGCAGGAATCTGCGGCGGTTGGTTCCGAGGATGGGTGGAAAGTATTTCGGGATCGCTGGATGGCGCGCAAGAATGGCGTTCTTACGCAACTCAACGACCTGTGGCTGAAAGCGGCCCCGAAAGATGCCAAACGCGAGGTTGGGCAGCGCGTCAATGAGGTGAAGGTCAAAGTAGAAGAGGCCGTTGACGCGACACTAACCCGCATTCAAAGTGGCGCATCATTCAGCAGACTCGCTGCAGAGCGTATCGACATCACGCTTCCCGGCATTCGCCGTCCCATCGGAGCGGAGCATCCTGTCATCAAGACGATGAACGAGATCGTCGGTGTCTTTCGCAATCTCGGCTACTCGGTGGAAGAAGGCCCCGAGATCGAAACCGATTACTACAACTTCGAGGCGTTGAATTTTCCTCCGAACCATCCGGCGCGCGATACGCAGGATACGCTGTTCATCGCCGGGCAAGACTCGAAACCGCAGCGCGACCGCCTGCTGCTGCGCACGCACACGTCTCCGGTGCAGATTCGCACCATGCAGAAGATGAAACCGCCGGTGCGCGTCGTGTGTCCCGGAAAAGTTCACCGCAACGATGCGCTCGACGCTACACATTCGCCCATCTTTCATCAGGTCGAAGGGCTTGCGGTCGACACGAACATCACGTTTTGCGACCTGAAGGGCACGCTCGACCACGCCATGAAAGCGCTGTTTGGATCGAGCGTCAAGACGCGTTTCTATCCGTCGTTCTTTCCGTTCACCGAGCCGAGCGCCGACGTGCAGATCAGTTGCATTTTTTGCGGCGGCAAGGGCACGCGCGACGGCGCTCCCTGCCGCAACTGCAAGGCCAGCGGATGGATTGAGTTGCTCGGCTGCGGCATGGTCGATCCCAATGTGTACGGCTTCGTCGATTACGATGCCACAAAGGTTTCGGGATTCGCTTTCGGTATGGGCGTGGAGCGAATTGCGATTTTGAAATACGGCGTGGATGACATTCAGTTATTTTTTCAGGGCGATGTGCGGTTTCTGGAGCAGTTTGGTTAGGGCAGCTTCTGGCTACTAGCTTCTAGCAAGCATCGAGACGGAAGCAGATTTGGTTGCTAGAAGCTAGTAGCCAGTAGCTCGAAGCTGGCGATCTACATGAAAATTTCTCCCCATTGGCTGCGCGACTTCGTTGACCTTCCCGTCGACTACGCTCGGCTTGCGGACGAACTCACGCTCGCGGGCATAGCCGTCGAAGGCATCTCCGGCGAAGGCGACAACACCGTCTTCGAGATGGAGATCACGACCAACCGTCCCGATGCCATGAATCACTATGGCGTGGCTCGCGAGGCGTCCGCGCTCTATGATCTGCCGCTGCGGCCGATCGAGCCGAAACTGCCGCCGTCGCAAGGCAAGTCTGAAGTCACCATCGATATTCAGGAACCTGAACTTTGTCCGCGCTTCACCGCCTGCGAGATTCGCGACGCAGCCATCAAGCCGTCGCTGGCAAAAATCGCCAGCCGTTTGCAATTGCTCGATCAGCGGCCCATCAGCAACGCGGTGGATGCAACTAACTATGTTCTCTGGGAGAGCGGCAAACCCACGCACGTGTTCGATCTAGATCTGCTCGAAGGCCGCCGCCTGATCATTCGCAAAGCCCGCGCCGGAGAAACCCTCAAGACCCTCGACGGCGTAGAGCGCAAGCTATCAACCGAAGACCTAGTCGTTGCCGATGCGAAAAAGCCGGTCGGCCTCGCCGGCGTGATGGGCGGCTTCGACACGATGATCACCGAGCGCACGAAGAACATCCTGATCGAATCCGCGTGGTGGGACCCGGTCACGGTGCGCCGCATGTCGAAACGCCACGGCATTCATACCGACGCCTCTCATCGCTTCGAACGCGGCGCCGATTTTGAATCTACCGTTCCATCGACCAACCGCGTCGCGGAGCTGATTCTCAGTTCTGGCGGCGGCACGCTTGTCGGGGATCTAATCGATGTGATCGCCCGCAAGCTCGATCTCGCCCCCGTGGAGCTCGATCCGCGTGAGGTCCACCGCATTCTCGGCAAAAAGATCAGTACCCTCGAAATCAGCCGTATTTTGACTCGTCTTGGTTTCACGGTGCTTCCAGGCGGCGAAGACACTTACCTGGTGCACATTCCAAGCTGGCGGCTTGATATCGAGCGCGAAATCGACATCATCGAGGAATTGGCCCGCCTGCACGGTTACGATAAGTTTCCCAACACGCTTCCCGCGTACAGCGGTGAAGTCCGCGATCTCCCCGATGCGCACAAAGAGGCGCGTCTGCGCTCATCGCTCCTGGCGCTCGGTTACAACGAAGCCATTTCGCTGACTTTCATTTCGAAAGAGGATGCACGGCGCTTTTCGAGCGCGGCCGAGCTCGACCTGGCGAACCCCTTGAGCGACGAGGCTTCCGTCATGCGCACCTCGCTCGTTCCCAGCATGTTGAATATGCTGGCCTACAACCTGAACCGCGGCAACGACAACGTCCGCCTGTTCGAAGTGGGGAATATATTCGAGGCGTCGGGAGAAAAGTCGATGCCGCGCGAGATGAAGCGCATCGTAATTGGCGCAACCGGCAACGTGGATGCGGAACTGGTGCGCGGACTCGCTCCCGGCGCGGCGTCGCGCACGTTCTCATTCTTCGACTTGAAGGGCGACGTCGAAAGCCTGCTCGCTCCCTTCAGCCATTGGACTTTGTACTACGACGCCCAGCCTGATAAAGACAAGAGGGCCGATTACTATCACCCCGGTCGCTCCGCCCGCGCCGTGCTGGATGGCGCGACTGTAGCCCAGTTTGGGCAGATTCATCCCGACGTGGCCGCGGCGCGCAAACTGAGGCAGGATGTTTTCATCGCCGAGATCTATCTCGACCGCCTCTGCCAGCACGATCTGAGCCAGGTGCGTTACGAAGCGCTGCCGCGCTTCCCTGCCGTCGAGCGCGACTTCTCGTTTGTTTTTGATGACGGCGAGAATGGCGTAGACTTCGAGAAAATTCACCGGAGCGTCAGCGGATTGGGCATCGTCGAGCTGCGCAGCTTCGTCCCGGTTGAAATTTTCCGCGGCGAAAAAGTTGGCGCGGGCAAATACTCGATTCTGATGCGAGCCAAGTTCCAGTCCGGCGAGCGGACCCTGCGCGACGACGAGGTGGCGCAGTGGTCGGGGCAGATTGCGAAGGCGCTGGAAGCGCTGGGCGGCGTGCAGCGCGTTTGAGAAGCGGGCACGAGGGTTCTGATCCACCCTATTCTTAGTACTTACGATCAAAAGGGCATTCCGAAAAACATTCGGAATGCCCCTTTGATTTCTGACCTATTTCTAAATCGTGCTACGCGCCTTGCGGCTTTTCCTGCTTTTTCCGTTCCTCTTCTTCCCGCTTTTTCTCCTCGGGCGTCTGCGGTTTTGCTTGCGGATGCGGAGGTGGCGGAGCCGGTTTCGCCTGTGCGGGCGGCGGGGTTTGCGGCCGCGCTGCGGGCTGATTCGGCTCTGGACGGTTCGGTTCGGGGCGATTGTTTGGCTGCGGCGCAGTCGGACGATTATTCTGCGGCGGCGTTTCAGCAGGACGATTTGCCTCCGGACGAGTGGTCGGCTGTGGCAGTTGTTGCGCCGGCGTCGGCCGATTTGCCGGCGGCGGATTCACCGTACGCTCATTATTCATACGCTCGTTTTCCGGCCGTTCCGCCGGAGCCGGCTGAGTAGCCGGACGATTTGGCTGATTCGCGGGCAGTTGCGGAACGGGCTGCCGTGGGTGAACTGCATTCGGCTGATTCGCAGGCGGTGGAGTGGGTTGCGGCGGGCGATTGGCATTCGGCTGGCCGCCCATCGAATTTGCCGGACGGGACGTGATTGGCGCGGCTGGCTTGCTGGGAGGCGCCTGTTTGACCATCGGACGCGCAGCCGCCGCAGCCGGTGGACGCAGCGTCTGCAACTCCTGCCGCGACAGGGGCTGTCCGGGATGAGCGGCGAGAGCCTGTTGTTTTTGCGCGAACGGAACTGGCGGCGGAGGGGGCGTGTGGTTCGCGACCACCTGCCGATTCATGGTTGCGGCGGGCGGCGCAGGTACGTGATTCGCGGTGGAAGCGTGCGCTCCAAGCACGCTCTGCCGGGTGGGGGCTACGGCGGCTGACTTGTTCACCGACGCGCTGGCAATCTGCTGCGGAGTTACAGCAACCGCGGCCCGGGCTACGGGTTGCGCGCTGGTGAAGGCAGCTTGCGGAACCGCCATCACCGCTCCCTGAACGTTTCGGTTCGCGTAGTTCACGTTGGTGACGGTCGTGCTCTTATTGATGATGGTGGTGTTGTAGACGTTCGTGATCGTGGTGACGTTGACCGTTGTGTTGCTGACGTTTACCTGGTTCATATAGCCGCGGCTCACTTGATAGGGCGGCACATAAACTTCACGCGGTCCGAGCGGGAACCACGCCACGTTGCCTCCGAAAGCCAAGCCGCCGCCAATAAAGACGACGAGCGCGGGCGCATAGACGGGCCGCACATCCATCGGACCGGCGATCCAACCCCAACGGCCGTTGATCGTAACCCAGCGTCCGTAGTGGAACGGCGCGTAGCCCCAAGGGGAATCATCGACCCAGGTGTAACCCCAGGGCGAAATCCAAGCCCAATGGCCGGTGTGGTACGGCGCCCAGCCAAATTCAACACGGGTGGGGAACCAGACGTGGCCGAAGCTGGGGTCGTCGCGCCAGTCGCCGTTTTCGTCGAGATCTTCATAGCCGACGACGTCGCGCGAGAGATAGCGCGCCGACAGCGAATTGTCGTAGCGGCGATCGCGGCCGTTCGCCCAGTTATCGAACTCGTCGTAGCCGCCAATATCCTGAAGGTCGGCCCACAGCGAATCGGTACCGCTGAACATGCCACGCTGACCGCCGTAGAGCGTGTAGGTCTGGCCGCCGCCGGTGGCTTGGCCTCCGCCGTCGCGCACGCTGACGGCGGTGTAGGTGCCGTCGTCGCTGGCTTCGATGCGGTAGATGCCCGGCTGGTTCACCGTAAACGCCAAGTTCGGTGTATCGACTTCGAAGTAATCGTTCTGATCGAGGCGGCGCACATGAATGTTGATCGCGCCCGAGGTTAGTTGAATTTGCACGGTGTGATCATCGAGATTGAGGAATGAAAATCCGGTGTTCTCCCGCAGGCGAATCACGGCGGAGCCGAGCTGCAATTCGGCGCGCGAGGCCTGGTCGGCCCAGAGCCGGTCGCCGGTCGTCAGGGGGCGATTGGGGAACGCCTGCACCCATTCCGCCTCGCCAGCTGGCTGGAATGAAACCGAGCCCTCGATGTAGCCGAGTCGCGCGACGCGGGTGGGCGGATCGTCTTGCTGGTCCCAGTCTTGAGCAAAGGCTCGGGTCGGTAACAATGCGGTTGCGAATCCCAGTGCGAGCAAGGCGCTCGACCAGACGAATTTCTTGAGTTCGTTTTTCATGGAAGTTCTCTCCAAAGCGTTTCTATAGCAAATAGGGTTAGAAAGTCATTATTCACCAAGGGATAGAGAGTTGGCTATACTGACCAAGCTTAGGTACGGTGCTAAGTTGATTGGTTTGACCACGGAGCCACGGAGGGACGCAAGGGCTTTATATAATTTCACCTTCCACGTTTTCCAACCTTCGATTCTTTTTCCGTGCCTCTGTGACGCCGCGGTCAGAGAATCAAATTAGGGCGCTACCCGGCGATTTCCGCCTTGACCGAACCCGCCAAACGGCGCTACCATCGCGGCGTTGCGGGTTTCCGTGGTTCTCCCTCATCCGTTCTGGGCCGCTTGCTTTCGGAGGTTCTGACAATGCGCTTCTCCGCTTCCATGCTGATCCTGTGTTCGTTTGGCCTGTGCTCGTTGGCGACTTTTGCGGAGACTCCTACGGCGGGCGTCAACGTCGGCCCGAAGCCTGTTATTACCGAACCGATTGACGAATCCCGGTTGGTGACTCTTACGGGAAACACCACCGCTGCTGTGTTCGAGGCAAGCAATGATCGCGGCCCGGTCGCCGACAGCCTGACTTTCGATCATTTGCTGCTCACGCTCAAGCCTGCGCCGGAAACCGAAGCGCGTTTCGAGAGACTGATTGACGAAATGCATCGGCAGAACTCGCCCGAATTTCATCGCTGGCTGACGCCGCAGCAAGTCGGCGAGCGCTTCGGTCTGGCGCAGCAAGATCGGGAGACCATTCAGCGCTGGCTGGAATCACACGGTTTTTCCATCAACCGCGTCTATCAAAATGGACTGGTCATCGACTTCGCCGGCACGTCCGCGCAAATCCGCGAAGCGTTCCACACCGAGATTCACAATTTGACTTTACCGAATGGCGAAAAACACATCGCGAACATGCGCGATCCGCAGATCCCCGCCGCACTCGCGCCCGCCATCGAAGGCGTTGCCTCGCTGCACGACTTCTATCCCAAGTCGCATGCGATTCGGATGGGTCATGTGACTTACGACCGCGCGACGAATCAGTTTCAACCGCACTTCAAATCGCGCTACACGGAAAAAGATCAAGGGCAAACTTACTATGCGGTTGCCCCCTACGACTTCGACACCATCTACAATGTGCTGCCGCTCTGGCAGCAGGGATTTACGGGCAAAGGCGTCACCATCGCCGTGATCGAAGATTCCAATCTAGCGCATACCTCCGATTGGTACGACTTCCGCAGTGTATTCGGTCTGAAGGGTTTCAAATACGGAACCTTCAAGCAGATCTATCCCGGTTGCAAAGACCCTGGTCAAAATGGAGATGAGATTGAAGCGGCTCTCGACGTGGAATGGGCGAGCGCAAGCGCGCCCGACGCGAACATCGTGCTTTCCGCGTGCGGCAATGCACACGGCGTATCCGGGCTGGATCTGGCCATCCTCAATCTGCTCGATCTCGAACCGCCCGACATACTTTCGGACAGCTACGGCTTGTGTGAAACCATCAGCGGCCAGACCGAAGTGGCACTCGAGAATCGGGAAGCGCAGATCGCCACCGCGTTGGGCACCACCTTCTTCATTGCGGAGGGAGATGTTGGCGCCGACCAGTGCGTTCCCGTCGAGAGCACTCCCTATTCGTCGCTTGGCATCAATAGCGGAGACAATACCGCTTCCGCCTATGCGGTCGATGTGGGCGGCACCGATTTCATGGCCCAGTACCTCGGGGACGCCTACAACATTCCCATCAGCGAATATTGGAGCGCGAAGAACAACCCCGTGACGAAAGCGTCCGCGCTGTCGTATATTCCGGAGATTCCGTGGAACGACGGCTGCACCAGCGAGCTGTTCTACAGCGATCCGGTCTACGGCGGTTACACGCAATCGTATGGTCCAAGCGGCTTCTGCAACACGAAATACGGCAGACAGTTCGACTATGCGGACGGTGGCAGTGGCGGACCGAGCACCTGCTTCACGGGAGTCCCTTCGATTCCCGGCGTGGTCAGCGGAACCTGCAAGGGCAATCCGAAGCCGTCGTGGCAAACGGGCGTGCCGGGCATTCCGAACGATGGCTTGCGCGACCAACCCGATCTGGCGCTCTTCGCCTCGGACGGCTTCTGGGGAAGCTTCCTGGTCGAGTGTATGTCGGACCCGAAGCAGGACGGCTCTCCCTGCAATGCACTGAACGCCGCAAACCTGGAGGGCGGCGGCGGAACATCGTTTGCCGCGCCAGCGATGGCTGGCATTCAGGCGCTGATCGATCAGAAATATGGCAAGCAGGGCAACGCCAACTACGTCTATTACGCGCTCGCGGCGAACCAGTTCAACACGCAAGGAGCGAAAGCCTGCAACGCCAGTCAAACCACGGGAGCGTTGCCTGCCGCGTCCTGCGTATTTAACGACGTCACGGCCGGAGACATGGACGTTCCTTGCGGCCAAAATTCGAAGGGAAAGTCCTACGACTGCTTCGGCGACGGCACTGACATCATTGGTGAACTTTCAACGTCCACGTCTGCTGGCGAACCGGCTTATCCAGCCACTGTGGGCTACGATCTGGGCACCGGACTCGGCTCGGTCAACGCCACCATGCTGTTTAATGCGTGGCCGCATAACTAGCGCCAGGCGCAGCTCAGCCGCGACACGAACGAATCAGTTCAGAAAATGCTGCCGGTAAAGCGTGTCGCGCTGCGCCGGACGGAAGCCCGCATCGCGTATGATGCGCCGCAGTTCTTCTTCGGTGGTGCAATTGGTCACGCCGGCGGCGCGGACCACGTTCTCTTCCAGCATTACCGACCCCACGTCGTTGCCGCCGAAGCGCAGGCCCATCTGGCAGACCTTTAGTCCCTGCGTTACCCAACTGGACTGAACGTTCAGAAAATTTGAAAGATAGAGGCGCGAAATCGCCAGGACCTTCAAATATTCAACCGCCGTGGCTTCATCCCAGTGGCGCCCGCCGAGCGCGGTGTGCGCGGGCTGAAAGCTCCAGGGGATGAAGGCGGTGAATCCACCCGTCTCTTGCTGCAAATCGTAAAGAACTTGCAGGTGGTTGATGCGGTGCTCGATGGACTCGCCGACGCCGAACATCATGGTCGCGGTGGTTCTCATGCCAAGCTGGTGCGCGGTGCGATGCACCTCCAGCCAATCGGCGGTCAGGCATTTCAGGCGCGCGATTTTGTAGCGCACTTCGTCGTCGAGAATTTCCGCGCCGCCGCCGGGGATGGAATCGAGTCCGGCATCGCGCAGGCGCGCAATCGTATCGCGCAGGCTTAGAGTGCTGTATTCGGCGATTGCCAGAATCTCCGAAGCGGAGTAGCAGTGCAGGTGAACCTGCGGGAAGCGCTGCTTGATGCCGCTCAGCATCTTTTCGTGCCAGTCGATCTTGAGATCGGGATGCAGGCCGCCCTGCATCAGGACGCCGGTGCCGCCGAGTTCGACGGTCTCGCGAATCTTTTCGTAAATCGTATCGAAATCGAGGATGTAGCCTTCCGCAGCCGCTGGACCCTTCAGCGGACGATAAAACGCGCAGAAGGTGCAATATTCGGTGCAGAAATTGGTGTAATTAATGTTGCGGTCGATGATGTAGGTCACGGTGCCTTCGGGATGCAACTTGCGGCGGACCGCGTCCGCCTCCATGCCAATCCCGATTAGATCGTCAGATCGAAACATCTCCAGAGCTTGCTGCTTGGTCAGGGACATTCTTCCTCACCCCAGGGTAATAGGTATTTTAACTGAAAGGCAGTCGTCAGCCATCGGCTTTCAGACCCCCGTCCCTTATCCATCCATAATGGAATCAGCAGTTTATGCGTAGAGTCCAGCCATGTATTTAATTTTAAAGAAGTTATTGGCAACTGTCTCGGGAGTGGGTACCTCAGGTCTCGCGGCTTTCGAGACCTGCCGAAAGCGGGCGCTACTCCCTATACTGGAATGCGGAACTCGAACCCGGTTGAATGGAGCCAGTGTTTGTCCCAGCAAAGAATCCTCATGTGCGCGCCGGATTATTTCGGCGTCCATTACGTTATCAATCCCTGGATGGAAGGTAATCGCGGCAAGGCCGATCATGCTTTGGCCGTGAAGCAATGGTCAGGCCTGAAGCGGGCGATCGAGGCACACGGGGAAGTGGTCCTCATTGTGCCGCAGCCGGGGTTGCCGGATCAGGTGTTTACCGCGAATGCCGGAATGGTGCTGAAGGAAAAGGTCGTGGTCAGTCGTTTCCGGGAGCCGGAGCGTCAGGGCGAAGAACCCTTTTTTCAGGAATGGTTCGCCAAGAACGATTTCAACATCGCCGCCTGGCCGCAGGATGTGTCGTTCGAGGGCGCTGGCGATGCGTTGCTCGATCGCGGCCAACCGATTATCTGGGCCGGGTACGGATTCCGTTCCGCGATGAGCACGCCAGGGTTGCTGGAAAAAACCTTCCACCGCCGGGTGGTCGGACTGCAACTGGTTGATCCGCGGTTTTATCATCTCGACACCTGCCTGTGTCCGTTGGAAGGCGGGTACCTGATGTATTTTCCGGCGGCGTTTGATGCCGATGGACAAAAGGCCATCGCCGATATCGTGCCCGCGGAAAAGCTGATCGAGGTTGATGCAGCGGACGCGGAGCAGTTTTGCTGCAATGCGCTCGATCTGAACCGGCGCGTGTTTCTGAACGGCGCTTCCGAATCTCTTCAGGGCCGGATGCGGCAAGCGGGGTTTACCCCGATCCTTACGCCCCTGTCGGAGTTTATGAAAGCCGGGGGCGCGGCGAAGTGTCTGACGCTGAAGTTAAGGGAAGAATAGGACGTCCGGCTATGGATTCTGTTGACCTGCTCCCTGTTTTCCGAACAAGTCCGAGTATGATTTCGGACGAAGGAAAGGGGAAAGGCCGATTCCGTCTTGTGGCGTTCTTAGGGGGATAGGGCCGCCGGCGGCGTAGCATGGGGAGAACTCCGGTGTCGGCGGCGCGATAGCCCACTTCTCGAAAGGCGCGAGAAGTGGGGCACCCCCGTTTCTGATTGGTCAGAGTTGAGAGACGAGCCGCATAATCATCGCAGGCTGGGAGAAGGTGGCCACCCGCCCCGTATTCATGGATAGGCAACCTCGTTTCCAGCGCGGTGTGGGCTTACAACAACAATCCAGACCCGGGTGAGAATGGCAAGAATTGCCCCTGTGGATCAAACTCTCCTCCAAACCATTAGGAGTCTGCAATTTTCGAGGGGAACTCTTAGGAGGTAAGGTGACCGACACCCGGAAACGATTCCGTTGGATTTACTGGCCGTCGCTGGTCCATCTCGCGATCTGTTTGATCGCTTTGCTGGGATATGTCGCCCCGAGTCTGCAGTTTCTGGGGATACTTTGGAGTTTGCTGACCATATTTGACATACCAGTGTCTATGGTGACGATTGCTTTGGCCTTTTCACAACACGGTGTGCTCGCTGGGGTATGGGCAACCGTCGTTGGGACGCTATGGTGGTACTTGATATGCTGGACGGCTGAGTTTCTCGCGAGAAAGATACGCGGCGCGAACTCTCTGCCGCGTTCGGTCAAATAACGCGAGGTCAGAAGTTCGCCGGCGCCCAAAATGCCATGCCGGGGAGAGTCAAAAGCTGGCGGGTGGCGCACTTCTCCGGCGAGTACACCCTGAGTCGCGAACCGTTGGCAGCGAAGATGAAGGGGGTGCCGCACTTCTCGTGCTCTTCGAGAAGTGGGCCGCCGGACAGGAAGTAGCAAGAAGATTTAAACGGAACGAAATCTTGGAATCGATTGGCCGCCCCACCTTCGGGTGTGACGGTAACGACGGAGAGGTAAACACATGACTCGAAGAACGCTGCTTTTGCTCGCGCTGTTAGGGAGCTTGTCAACATCCGTTTGGGCGCAAGGTAATGCCTGCACACAAACGTGGACGTGGTTTGTCTCCGCAGGTTCGGGCACAGGTGCGGAGCCGGCCTATTTCGGCGATAGCGTTGGAACACAATATATGCAGCAGTTCCAAGCGCAATATGGAGGCGTGGGGCCGAGCTGCAGTGCCATTTGGGAGGGCGTTCAGGGTGTTTGGGGCGGCTGGAGCGGAGGATGCCACTCCGTTGGCGGGTGGCGCACTTCTCCGGCGAGTACACCCTGAGTCGCGAACCGTTGGCAGCGAAGATGAAGGGGGTGCCGCACTTCTCGTGGTTTTCGAGAAGTGCGCAGCAAACCGCTTGCACCACGAGTTCTTGATTTTCACTTCCGTTCATCAACGGTGTCGAAGGTTCGTGCCCGCTCTTCTGTATCGGCAGTTGGAATGCCCACGTCTCGAAAAGCGCGAGACGTGGGGCACCCCCCAGTTGTTTCTCTGTCAACTTTCAAAGAATAGGACGTTATAAGCGCGAAGATGTCGGCCACCCGCCTGAAGTTTGCGATGGCGGAGGGTGTGGAGAAGGCAAGGAAGGCGCTGGCGGAAGCGCAAGCAGAAGAGACGAAGAGCTCTCGCTCCGGCGCTTAGACTAACTATCGGCTGGAAATCGCGTGACCTCGAAACAGTTCCGGGTTTTCGTGAAGTCCATTAGGTAGCTGGAATAACGACGGGCTCAGCGGCGAGTCCGAGAGTTCCTCGACCGTTTTTTCAACCGTAATTGTTCGACTGGCTGTACCCTTCTTGACCGCTGCGAGTTTGCTAATGAGCTTCAATTTAACCGCCAACCCTGTCGGCAACGGCCCGGTGTGATGGATCAGGGCGACATCTGGATAGTCCACAAGTGCGGTCCCAGCCACATAATAAGGTTCGCTGCGCACAAAATCGGGAGCGCAACTGCGATCTGGAGGTTCATGGTCGATGTACCACCCGTCAAGGATCTCTTCCCCACCACTATCAGTGTTCGCGTCTGCCCGCTTTGTTGTCGTGATAAGGTGCCTTGCCGGATGCCCAAACAACACCTTCCGCTCGCCGGTATCCACCGTCTTGCTTTCCACCTGAACCGCCGTTTTGCCCGTCTTTCGTAAGTACTCACCGCGCTGCGCTTCCGATGCGAACTTTACGAGTTTGTAGTTCCGATATTCGTGCGCCTCCAGATCGATAAAGAATCCAACCCTCGTTTCGCAGTTCGCGATATCTGCGATAGAAGCTGTTGTCGCCTCGCCGATAATGTCTCTTCTTCGCATAGTTCCCTGTCGATACTGAATCTCTCGAGTCGCGCTAGGGTTCGCGACGTTCGGATTCGTGTCGGAATCTGTAATAACCGTTTGGGTCTTCATCATCGTGTCGGCTCGGCACGGAACAGAACATCCCCAGAGGATTGCGATGGATAGAATGAGATTGCAACGTCGTCTGTTCACAATGCATGTAGGCTAGTCCGCTTTGTGACAGTTATCTAGGTTACTGTCGTTTAGTGACACAGCTCGACGCACACGGATTACACTCAGAACCTACCCCAACCCGAATTCCGTCGGCTCCGCCACCCTCCTCTGGCGGGTGGCGCACTTCTCCGGCGAGTACACCCTGAGTCGCGAACCGTTGGCAGCGAAGATGAAGGGGGTGCCGCACTTCTCGTGGTTTTCGAGAAGTGCGCAGCAAACCGCTTGCACCACGAGTTCTTGATTTTCACTTCCGTTCATCAACGGTGTCGAAGGTTCGTGCCCGCTCTTCTGTATCGGCAGTTGGAATGCCCACGTCTCGAAAAGCGCGAGACGTGGGGCACCCCCCAGTTGTTTCTCTGTCAACTTTCAAAGAGTAGGACGTTATA
>Ga0302200_10000147_pt1 | contig 71156 bp, 58 predicted proteins | sample II_Bog_N3_1_FD_194585 | JGI IMG/M metagenome (GOLD analysis project Ga0302200, IMG submission 194585) | Peat permafrost microbial communities from Stordalen Mire near Abisko, Sweden - II_Bog_N3_1 | ecosystem: Environmental > Terrestrial > Soil > Wetlands > Peat | place: Sweden: Abisko...
ACAGCGGCAGCACGGCAACGTACGTATATGACGCCGGAGGTACCCGTGTGCGGAGGATCACGGGGGGACTCACCTACGACGACGTTCACGATCTCGGTGGCCGTGTCATCAGCGATTTCATCGTGACGGGCAGCACCGGCACATGGAACCGCGGCGAGGTGTACGCTGGTGGCATGCACCTGGCGACATACATTCCCAGCATGGGCAACACTTACTTTGTGCATGGGGACTGGCTTGGTACTGAACGGGTTCGCTCCACGGCCGGGGGCGCAATCTACTCTACGTGGACCAGCTACCCGTTCGGCGAAGGCTCAGCTACGCCCAATCCGAGCCCAGCGCACTTCACCGGCAAAGAACGCGACTCAGAATCCGGCAACGACTACTTCGGGGCCAGGTACTACAGCAGCAGCATGGGCCGGTTTATGTCCCCCGATTGGAGCGCCCAAGAAGAGCCAGTACCGTACGCGAAGTTGGATAATCCGCAGAGCCTAAATCTGTATTCGTATATGCTCAATAACCCACTGAGCGGTGTCGATCCAGACGGGCACGCTGGAACGTGTGGTGGCAGCGATGGGTCTACTTGCAAGGTCACAATGACCCAGATTAGCCAAAACATGAATTTCTACGACAAGCAAGGGAACGTACTTTCGACCGTAAATGTCACGACCAACATGACCACGATTTCCAATTCAGTTTCCGGAGCGGTGGTATCTGCCAATGCGTCGGCAACGGCTACAAATGTTTCTGGAACCGCGTTCAGCGACAAGCAACTAGGAACCATCGGTTCGACTATTGGAGCTGTTCAGCAGGCAGGAGCTTCCATGTCCCTCGGCTCGGATAGCGCTCATCTGTTGACGGCGATCACCGAGAAGGAAACTAGTCTGGGGCTAGGACCTAGCCGCAATGCTGCGAATCCTCTGCAACTTTCCTGTAGCTCTGGCAACTGCCCGAATGGAGATAGGGGCCATAATATTCAAGGGGCCTTGAATGTGCTGCAACATGTTGGAAACCGCACTGGTTTCGATCCTGCCAGTACATACGGTCGATACAACGGTGTTGGAGGGCGTCAGGGAGTTACGAACGTCAACAATTTTATGCAGATGTACAACGGGATGTCGCAATCTTCTTGGGGTTGGTCCCCGTCAGTGCCAGCGGCACCGATACCGGCAGGTCTCCAATGATGAACATACTCTGCAAAACTTGGCTCCTTGCCTCTTTATCTGCGGCTGCAATGCAACCACTCTTGCTTGCGCAGTCGCCGGAGTCTTCGCACACTCTTGGGTGTGCGGAGAGCCACCGGGTCATCGCTCCAAGAAACCCACGCATGGGCGCTGATGGGAACATCCTTGCTGGACAGGCAATCGTCCAAGCAAAGCTGACTCTTGATGGAAGCACGACCGTCAGAATCGTTGAGTATCCCCGCTCAGGGACCGATCTGGACAGCTTCAACTCGACGGTCATCATCCAGCGCGGCCAGGAACAGAAGAAATACCCTCTGGGCGAGTTAATCAAAGACGGATCAGTTCTCCGTTTAGTCGAGGTTGCATCCTTGTGTGCTTCGTCAGACCAAGGAACGGTATTCCTGGCCTTCGAGGCGGGATCAACTGGAGCGGCTGAAGGCTTCGCTGTGATCAGGTACTCTCCAGGGGCAGTTGATGTTCAAGCCTTCCCTATGGTCAACCAAGGCCGAATCGCCGTCAGCAAGGTTGGCCCGGAAAAGGTCGAGTTGTGGTCAGCGACAGGGAGTGCAAGCCAGATAGACTGCGATGCCTGCAAAAAGCATTACACAGTGCAGGACTGTACCGTGGGGCAGCAAAGCGTCGAGTGCAAGCAACGTCCGGGGCCAGGAGAAGTTCTGTTCCCAGACAAGTTCATGCGCGCCCGAATAGAGGTTCGCTGATCCAACCGCCAGCCGTCCTCCAGGGCGGCCTTGCTGTGTGTGGCGGGCGTTTACGTTCGTAAACATCTGGACTCCGGAACGCTGCCTACGGCATCGGATTTAGGGTGGACACTCCACCCCTGAAAGGGTTGCGAATGCAACCATTTCGGTTGCAAATGGAAACCTGGGGACAGACGGGATGTTCACCGCACGCTTCACAGTGCGGCCCGATCCTGAATCCGTGAATGTTGAAATCCGATTTGGATGCGGTATTTACGCCGCGCCAAGCAGAAAAGTTCTAAAATCGTCCACCAGGGCCGACCAATCAACTTGCCTTTCCTGAAAATTCTCGATTCATCAGCACAAATTCGACCACAGTAAACATCGCCCCCCTGCGGGAACAGGCCGCACGCGTTACGGCTTCCTGTTTCTTTGTGCGTTTTCTTGAAACAGGCGTAAGATGACGGCATGAAGCATCTCGCCGCGGTCGCGCTCGTGGTGGTTGGAATTTTGATTCCGGCCTGCGCCCAGCACGGCGCATCGCACGGCGGATTCTCCGGCCATTCCGCATCGGCTTCCCATGGCAGCTTTCGCGCCTCCGCTCCCAGCCATTTCGCAGCCTCTCCGCGCTCTTTGGGCAGCAGAACATTCGCGATGCCGCAAGCGGGTCGGAGAGGCGTTGTGGCTCATGCTGGTGCGCGCACACCCTACACAGGCTCATGGCGCTATCGCCGGCCGTACGTTTCCCATTTCAGAGGCGGCGCGCCCTATGGCGTTGCTGGATGGGTAGCTCCGGGATACCTCGGCTATCCGCTTTACACGGAGGATGCCGGTGGGGACAATGCCGCGCCTGCACAAAGCGCAGAGGAAGCTTACGAGGCACCGGCTCCGCCCGAACTGCCTCCGTATCCCAACCAGCTCGCTGCGAGTCCGGCTCAGGCAATGCCTGCTCCATCCAGTCAGGACGCAGTGACGCTGGTCTTCGCGGATGGCCGTCCTTCCGAGCAGATTCACAACTACCTGCTCACGCGCACCACCCTCTTTGTTCTGGACCAGCGTCATCGCGATATTCCGCTCGATCAACTCGACTTTGCCGCAACAGCCAAGGTGAATCACGACGCAGGGATTGATTTTCATCTTCCCGAAAACCCCGGCCAGTAAAACTCCGCTAACAATGCACATGTACGGCACGCGGCCAACTCCGCTATGCGATTTGTCGCGAGGCAACAAAGCCGGTGCGAGCGAGTAGCGAGCGTCCGCCTCACCGCAGGTGGCTGCCGCACCGCGGGTGTTAATGAAAATCATGCGAGCGGATATCGGCGCTGGTGATCTCCAGCGGCTCAATCCGCTGTGCCTTCACGTGGATCACGCCGTCTTGATTCTGCATTGGCCCTGCAATTCGCAGAAAGCGGTTGCGCGTCACCGTGATGCGATTCTGCTCAAATATATCGGGCGAAAGAATGATGTTGGCAATGCCGGTTTCGTCTTCGAGTGAGAGAAAGACAAATCCTTTCGCCGTGCCGGGCCGCTGCCGCGCAATCACGCATCCCGCCACGCATACGTGCTGATTCCTGCCCAGTTCTTCGAGTTCCCGCGCGGAGAGAATGCCTTGTTGCCGCAACGCCGCGCGATGATATGCCATCGGATGCGGGCCAGTGGTCAGCCCGGTGCCTCCGTAGTCGGCAGCAAGGCGCTCGTCGGTCGTCATCTTCTGCAAAGGCGTACTGCGCGGGCCAGATCCAGCCGGGCTTGCGTTGCGCAGCAATGGGCCGACGGGCCTGCCGGCCTGCTCCACCTGCCAGAGCGCATCGCGGCGATGCTCTACTTCACCCAGCGAATTCAGTGCGCCAATGCCGGCAAGCAGAACCAGTTCTTTCCGATTTAACTCCGGCACACGCTGCGCAATGTCATCGACGGACGCAAACATTCCAGCTTCGCTGCGCGCGAACAAAATCCTGTCCGCGGACGTCTTCTTCAGTCCCTTCGCATAGTTGAATCCGATGCGCAGTGAGAGCGATCCGTCCGTCTCCGGCTCCAGCGTACACACAGCTTCCGACCGCTGTACATCGAGCGGGCGCACGCGCAGTCCGTGGCGCTGCGCATCCTTGATCAACACGGCGGGCGAGTAGAAGCCCATGGGTTGATTGTTGAGCAGGCCGCAGGTAAATGCAGCGAGATAGTGAACCTTCAAATACGCTGAGGCGTATGCAATGAGAGCAAAGCTGGCCGCATGGCTCTCCGGAAATCCATACATCGCGAACGAGGAGATGCCCTGCACAATGTTGTCCTGCGCCTCCGGGCCGATGCCGTTGTGCGTCATGCCGGCACGCAGACGGCCTTCCAGATCCTTCATGCGCTGCATCGATCGCCGCATGCCTACGGCCCGGCGCAGTTCTTCCGCCTCAGCGCCGGTGAAGCTGGCCACGGTCATCGCCATGCGCAGTAACTGCTCCTGAAACAGCGGAACTCCGAGCGTTCGTTTCAGCACCGGTTCGAGCGACGGATGCGGATAGGTCACTTCCTCCTTGCCCTGCCTGCGCCGCATGTAGGGGTGCATCATTTTGCCCACGATGGGTCCGGGCCGAATGATGGCCACCTGGACAACAAGATCGTAGAAACGAACCGGCGCGTTGTGCGGAATGGACGCCATCTGCGCGCGGCTCTCCACCTGGAACATGCCCACCGTGTCCGCCTTGCATAGCGTCTCGTACACCAGCGGATCTTCAGGCAGCGCAGCCAGATCCACGTCCTTGCCATAGTGGCGCGGGATGAGCTCGATCGAATCCTTGATGGCAGCCATCATGCCCAGTCCCAGCAGGTCCACTTTGATCAGCCCCATGTCGGCGCAATCCTCCTTGTCCCATTGAATGACGGTGCGGCCCGGCATGGATGCGCGTTCAATGGGCACCACGCCGTTGAGCATTCCCGCGCAGATCACCATGCCGCCGGAGTGCTGACCGAGGTGGCGCGGCAGATCCTGCATGCGCTGGCAGAGTTCCAGATAGCGCGCGATACGCGGATGCTTGACGTCGAAGCCCGCCTGCGCAAAATGGTGCGCCATGGTATCGTTTTCGCCGCGCCACTCCCAATGGCCGACCAGGCTCGACAGGCGCGCCAGTTGATCTTCTTCAAAGCCCAGCGCGTTGCCCACCTCACGTGCCGCCGAGCGCCCGCGATAGGTGATCACGTTGGCCGTCATGGCCGCGCCCAGCGAGCCGTAGCGCTCATACACATACTGAATCACCTGCTCGCGTTGATCGCCGGAGGGCAGATCGAGATCGATGTCTGGCCACTCGCCGCGATTCTCATTGAGAAATCGCTCGAAGAGCAGCTCCATGCCCACCGGATCGACCGCGGTAATTTCAAGCGCATAGCAGACGGCCGAATTCGCCGCCGATCCGCGCCCCTGCACCAGGATGCCGTTGCGCTGGCAGTAGAGAATGATGTCCCAAACGATCAGAAAATATCCTGCGAACCCGAGCTTTGCAATCAGTTTGAGTTCATGATCCACCTGCGCGCGCGCCTTCTGGAGCAGTGACCGTTTGGCCTGCGATCCATACCGCTTGCGCACCCCTTCTTCCACGCGTTTCATCAGAAAGCTATCCATCGTCTCGCTGTCCGGCACGGGGTAGTGCGGAAACTGGTAGCCGAGATTGTTGAGCGTGAATTCAAGGCGGCCGCTGACGATGCCGGTGTTCGCAATGGCTTCCGGTATGTCGCGAAACAGCGTCGCCATCTGGCGTGCAGGGCGCAGAGTCCGCGAAGCATTGAGCGCAAGCAGCCGGCCTGCCTGATCGAGCGGCGTGTGATGGCGGATGCTGGTCAGCACATCCAGAAGCTCGCGGTCCTTCTCCGTCGCGTAGCGAACCCCGTTGGTCGCAATCACGGGCAGGCGATGCGTTGCAGCCAGGTCCAGCAGCGCCTGGTTGCGCGCCTCTTCGTCGCGCTGGCGGTGCCGCTGCAGTTCCACGTAGAGATTGCCGTGGCCGTAGATCGCAGCCAGCCGGTCAACAACCTTATGTACGTTTCCATCTTGTGCTAGCGCCGCGGCCAATGGTCCTTCATCGCCTCCTGTCAGACAGATCAGCCCGGCAGAGAACTCTTCGAGATCGTCCAGCGTTGCCGCGCCCTCGGTCTTGGTCGCCTCGCGCATCTTGAAGCGCGTGATGAGTTGGCATAAATTCCGGTAGCCCGTCTGCGATGCGCAGAGCAGCAGCAAGCGCGGCGGCTCTTCCGGATACCGATGAGGCAGCCATGCGGCGGGCGTGAGACGCTTGCCAAAAGAGCTCACCGCAATCTCTGCGCCGATATGCGCGCGCACACGGCACTTCTGCGCGGCAGTATGAAAGCGCGCGACGCCATACACTCCATTGCGATCGGCCAGCGCCATCGCCGGCATACCCAACTCGGCCGCGCGCTCAACCAGCTTCTCCGGCTGCGAGGCCCCGGCTAGAAAACTGAATGCGCTGGCCGCGTGCAGTTCAACGTAGGCAGGGCCTGCCGGGGTCCCCAGCGACAGGTCTTCGTCGCTGGGGTGGTCGTTAGTCATAAATAGCCACAAGCTGCCACGCATTCTGTGCCTGATCGCGCATCAGCAGGCAGGCGATCGATATTTCCTGGATGGATGTTTTCGGGCGCGTTGTAGCCAGCACATCCCACTCTTCCGCATCCCACCCATCCGTGGACCACCAGCACCCGCTGGTTCGCCACGGACCAAATGCCGCGGTGATCTCAAAGCTCCGCTCCGCATCGCGGAATCGCCGCGGCCTGTCGCCCTGCATGATGACCGAAATCGTTACGGGTGGCCGCATACGCCGGAGGGCCATCCGCGGGCTATCTGCTTTCGCTATACTGGCGCTTGTGGAAACGGCAAACTGGCTCATGCGAAAGCTGTCCGGCCGGTTCGAGTCTTCCAGCACCGGCGAGCCGACGCGATCTTCGCCGGCAATCGCCTTGAGACGCGCAAGGGTTACGTCCAGCCGCGAGGGCTCCGGCGTCTGCGGTGCAAACAGACCGAGCTGCACCTTGCTCGATTGCCCAGCCTCCGCGCTCAGGCTGAAGGCAAGCACCGCAGCCTGCGGCGGATGCGCCGCAAACTCCAGTTGCAGCAGCTTGAGCAGAAACTTGCGATCTGTCGAAGCCAGCGCCGGCCGGATCGTGCCGCGATGCGTGCGCGTCCCATCAAGCTTCATCTCCACGGTAAGCGATGCCAGTGACAACGCCCGCGAAGCGGCACGCGCCACCAGGCAATCGATCATGCGCGCGCCCACAAACAGAAGCGACTCCATCTCTTCCACTGGCGTCTCAAACTCGCAGAACTCCTTGAGCGCGAACTCCGGTTCGATGGGTTGGAAGGTATGCGCCTGCCCGCCGCGCGCCAATGCTCTCCATATGCGAGCCTGTTGCCCCAGCCGCGCAATCAGATCCGTTTCAGGGAGTGCCGCCAGTTCGCCCAGCGTGCGAATCCCCCACACTGCAAAGGTTTCCGCATGATCTGGCGAAAGCGCCAGCGACGCAAGCGGAAGTTTGCTCAGGTGCGCTACTTCTTCGCCTTCAGGAATCACGGTCACACCGCGTGAGTTCGCGGCCTTCAACCGCGCCGTATGAAAGTTGGCGCTGACCGCAATCGACGCGCGAAATCCCGCCGCAGCCAGCCCAGCCCGCAGCCTCTCCGCCAGCTTCTCCGGCGGGCCAAACAGTCGCCCAGTCCCCGCAATGTCCAGCACGTACGAACACGCGGTTCCGTAGCTCGCAGCCTCGATACGCGGAGAATAGTGCGCCGCGCACTCGCGCACCACCGCGCGTGCGGCAGCCTCACTCTTAGTGGAACGCGGCAGCAGCCGCAGTCCGGCAATCGCTTCCGCTTCGATGCGCGTCATGCCGCACACCGTGCCCCTGCGCTCGGCAGGTCGATTGAGAGCGCAGACTGACTCCAGCGGGGCGCGCCCCTCCAGCACCGCGACCGGCTGCGACTGCATCTCCGGCCGCAAGCGCAGCAGGGCCTGCGCGGGAAACTCCGCCGCATGCAGGCACAGGTAGAGTTGCTCGCTCATGCGCGTTCCTCCTGTGCCCACCCGCACACCGCCGACCATGTCGAAGTCGGTGGCTTCCGTATTTCCTGCAGATTGCGCAACTGACGCTGCCGTTCGCGGCGGACTTCAAACGAGAATCCGGTCAGCACGGTTTCGCGCGCCGTTATCGCCTGCCGCGGCATGCATTCCACCAGCAGGGCCGAGGTCGATTGCGCATAGGCTTGCTCCCCGAGCACAACCAGGCAGCAGCGCGAGCGGTCGGCTGCCTGTCGAAAGCGAAACCATGTGGCCAGTGGAATCCGGCTCGCGTGTTCCGGCGCCGTGCCGCCCAGGTCCAGCACAATCGCCGCAAACCCGCCCGCCTGCAGCAGCAGATCGGTCGCCTGGATGGCCTGGTCCAATCGTGCCCAAGGCTTGCCTCGCGTCCAGGGCTTGCTCTTTGCCGCCAGGCTCCCGCTACTACAGCGCACCCACAGCAACTGCCGGAGGCTCACGCCATTGGCGGCGGCCGACTCCGGATCGAAGGCGTCCCCAGCGTCCACCCAGGCCGCAACCTTGCCATCCTGCGTTCTATGTGCAAGAAACGAAAGCGCCAAGCTCGTCCGTCCCGAGGATTGCGGTCCCACCACTTCGCTGATGGCCCCCACCGGCAATCCGCCCTCAAGCAGTGTGTCCACCGCGGCAATCCCCGTGGCTGCGGTTTCGCGAATGGTCCGCACAACGGGCGTCAGCGCCGCCGGAAACCGGCGTTCGAGGGCGTGTTCGATCTGGATGCGAAGGGCAGTGGCGGAGGTCATAGCGAGGGGGCGGTAGATATTCGCCTTTTCTTCGCTTAATATTGCTCCAAGCCGGCTCGCCTGTCAATCGGTGGAATTCTTCGCTGCCGGAATCTCTGCCTCGGGATCAGTCCCGCACGCCATCCGGCACAGTCGTGTTAGCAGACCCCAGTACCGCCGGGATTCAGGCCCAAAAAACATTTGGCGACATCGCGCAGGAACTTGATACGATTCCAGCATCTCCCAGATTCCAGAAGGCCGGTAGCAGGCACAGGGAGTTGTGTTAATTCTCAACTTGGTTCTCCCCGGGAGGGCGTTATCAAAGAGCGAATGAGATTGGGCGATCTGCTGATGCAGGCGAAGATGATTACCGCTGCGGATGTGGCAAAGGCACTTGAAATTCAGGCAGAGAAGGGTGGCCGTCTGGGTGACCTTTTGGTTTCCATCGGCGCCATCTCCCAGAAAACCCTGCATGCTTTTATCCATCGCATGCCCAGGGAGCCGCAAGACCTGGAGTCGATTGGAATTGATGCGATCTCGATGTTGAGCCTGTTGCTCAGGATCGTCTATGTCGATCACCTCGAATCGGTGCGCCAGTTCGTTGAGGCCATCAAGCTCCCCTACACCATCGTGATCGAGCTGGTGCAGATGGGTGTCGACCGCAAGCTGCTGCAAAATCTCGGAACCCGCGAATCCGAGAACATGGCCGACATGAAATACACGTTCACCGACGCAGGCCGTCGCTGGGTGCTCGACGCCCTTGAACAGGTGCGCTATACCGGCCCCGCTCCAGTAACCCTGGAGGAATTCGCCATCCAGGTGAGCCTGCAGAAGATCACCAACGAAACCATCACCTACGACCGCATCCGCACAGGCGTTGGCGAACTGGTGATTGAAGACAACATCATTGAAAACATCGGGCCGGCATTGAACTCAGGCCGCGCCATTCTGCTGTATGGGCCGCCGGGCAATGGCAAAACCTCGGTTGCGCTCAGCTTCGCCAACGTCTTCACCGACGTGATCTACGTGCCTTACGCGGTCTTTGTCGAAGGCCAGATCATGCGTCTCTTCGATCCCAGCCTGCACACGGTGATCAAAGCGCCTGAGACTGCCAAGAACGACGACGCCATCGAGTCGTTCGTTCGCCGCGAGGAGTACGATGCGCGCTGGGTTCCTTGCCGCCGTCCTTTCGTCATCACCGGCGGTGAGTTGACGCTGGAAATGCTCGATCTGCGCTATGACGCCACGGCCAATTACTACGAGGCGCCTCTCCATGTGAAGGCATTGGGCGGTTGCTTCCTGATCGACGACTTCGGCCGCCAGCTCGTCTCTCCCAAGAGCCTGCTCAACCGCTGGATCGTCCCGCTTGAAAACCGCTACGACTACTTGAAGCTGCATACCGGCAAGAGCTTCACTATTCCATTCGAGGAACTGGTCATCTTCTCCACCAACCTTGAGCCGGAAGACCTGATGGACCCAGCCTTCCTGCGCCGCCTGCCTTACAAGATCGAGGTGGGAGGACCGTCTGTCTCGATCTACCGGCGCATCTTTGAAAAAGAATGTGAACGCCAGTCGATGACGCTTACCGACGATGTATTCGATCACATCGTGCACAAAGTGACGGTGGAGAAGGGGCTTGAACTGGCCGCGTATCAGCCGAAGTTCATCGTCGACCAGGTGGTGGCAACCTGCCGCTTCATGGGCGATGCATCCCATTTCGAGCCAAGATTTGTGGATTACGCGATCGACAATCTGCGCACCAAGCGGCAGGGACCTCCGGCCGCTGCCACATCCGCCAATGCGGGACATTGATCAAGTTGGTCTAGTGGATTAATTGATCAGAGCGAGTTCTCGTTCATCACCAGGGCGACGGCGCTGCGCAAACGGGCTTTGCTTCCCTCGTGCGCGGGCCGCAGCCTGGGAACTCGCGCCAGTGGATTGCGGCGCATTTCGGCTTCAACCTGCGGGCCAACCAGGTACCAGAGATTGGTCATGTCGCCAACCACTACTATTTCGCTGGGCGCGAGGGCAGACGCAATCATGTGCATGCCTCTGCCCAGCGCAACGCACATCCTGTCAATCGCTTGTCTCGCCATGGGATCTTCTGCCGCGGCCAGCTTGAGTAGAACCTCAAACGCCGGCGAGGCCTTGCCTGCAATCTCCGCGTAATAGCGCATCCCCGCGCGATTTGACGCGACGGTCTCCCAGCATCCTTTGCTTCCACAAGAACACGGCAGCCCGTTTGGATCCACCTGCACGTGGCCGAACTCGCCGGCGAACCCGCCCTCGCCGCGCACAATGCGTCCATTGGCGAAGATGCCCGTGCCCAGTCCTTCTGACACATTGACGACCACCAGGTCGTGCATGCCGTCGCTGTAGCCGAACCACACCTCTGACAGCGCGCACGCGTTGGCCACGTTGTCCACCACCACACGCAGACCGGTAGCCTCTTGCACGCGTGACTGGATGCGCCCAATCGGCCATGAGATATTCGGCGCGAAGATCGATCGCGTTGGATTCGATTTGTCCGGCTGCAGATCGAAGCGTCCCGGCAGGCTCATCCCGATGCCGTCAAACGACCTGTCGCCGTGCGCGGCAATGATCTTTCGGATTGCATCCACGATCGCGCCGAGTACCTTTTGTGGATTCGCGGGCAGCGCCACCAGGTGCTGCGCCAGAATCTTTCCGCCCAGATCGGTCACGGCCATCGTGATCTGCGCGGGATGCACATCCACGGCAAGCACGCCTCGCTGCCCGTTCAAGTTAAGAAATGTGGGTCTGCGCCCGCGCGGCAGCCTGCCCATCGATCCCTCGACAATCCATCGTTCGGCGAGTAGTTCCTCGACGATCAGCGACACGGTGCTTCGTTGCAGCCCGGAAACCCGCGCCAAATCCGCACGCGAGATCGGTTGCCGTGTGCGAATCTGGTTGAAGATCAGGTTGCGGTTGATCTGCCGCGGCATCTTGTTGGACGCGCTCTGCTTGTTCGTGAAGGAATAGCGCGGTGTCGGCATCGGGTCGGCTCGTATCCTCAGAATAATTCGTTGCTGCTGAAATCCTCTTGCCAATTCATTGGCTTCTTACAGCCGGTACGCGTTTTTCACCAGGCGGTAGGCCAGGTCCTCAGCAACTTCAAACGCTTCGTCCTCCTCCAGCCTGTGCTCGGCGACAAGCCGCGCCAGAAATGCGCAGTCCATTCTTCGCGCTACGTCATGCCGCGCGGGAATCGAAAGGAATGCGCGTGTGTCGTCGTTGAAGCCAACCGTGTTGTAGAAGCCCGCCGTCTCCGTTGTCTGCTCGCGGAAGCGCGTCATTCCTTCAGGGCTATCGTGAAACCACCACGGTGGCCCGAGCCGCAGGCAGGGATAGTGGCCCGCAAGCGGCGCGAGTTCGCGGCTGTATGCGGTTTCGTCCAGCGTGAAAAGAACGATCGTGAGCGTGCGCTCGTTGCCAAAGCGGTCGAGCAGCGGACGCAGCGCATCCACATAATTCGTCGTCCTGGGAATATCGGCGCCCACGTCGCGGCCATAGCGCTCAAATACGTTGCGGTTGTGGTTGCGCACGCTGCCGGGGTGAATCTGCATCACCAGCCCGTCTTCCAGGCTCATCGCAGCCATCTCCGTCAGCATTTGCGCGCGGAAGAGCTCATGCTGTTGCGCATCGCCATGACCGGCGAGAACGCGATGAAAGAGTTCTTCAGCTTGCCGCGCGTCGAGATCCGCGGTTTGCGCAGTGGGGTGTCCATGATCGGTGGCCGTGCAGCCGAGCGAGCGAAAACGCGCGCGAGCCTTGCGCAGCGCTTCCAGGTAGCCGAGCCACGTCGTCGAGTCTTCTCCGTTTTGCACGCCGAGCTTTTCGATGTTCTCGCGGAATCCTGCAAAATCAGGATCGACTACAGAGTCAGGCCGGAAGGTCGGTACGATCCTTGCCTTCCAGCCCGATTCGCGGATTGCCTCGTGATCGTTCAGCGGATCGAGCGGTGAATCGGTGGTCGCCAGCACTTCAATATTGAACCGCTCGTAGAGCGCGCGAGGCAGAAACTCCGGAGTCTGCAGCTTCTCCGCAATCGTATCGAAGTAGAGATCGGCCGTCTCTTCGGACAATCGCACATCCATGCCGAAGAGTTCGTGAAAGGCAAAATCCAGCCACATGCGTGTCGGCGTTCCACGAAACAGAAAGTAGCGGCTGGCAAATATGCGCCAAACCGCGCGCGCATCCTTCAACTCCGGCTCGCCGATCTCCAGATCCTCAAGCGAGACGCCCTGGCTGTACAACATGCGATAAACATAGTGATCGGGCTGCACAAACAGCTTTGCCGGGTCGGGGAAAGGCTCGTTCTTTGCAAACCACGCAGCCTGCGTATGCCCGTGCGGGCTGACGATCGGAAATGTCTTCACATGCGCATACAGCGCTTTTGCAATGGAGCGTACCTTCGGTTCGGCAGGGAACAATCGATCTTCATGAAGCAGCATGATGCAAGTTTTCCTTTAGAGTGTGACGCCGTTCGCGTAGCCCATCCCGGCCAGAACTCCGCGCATGAATGCAAAGGATTCCGCAACTCCAGGCATCGGATCGTCGCCGTGAATCTCGTATTCAAGATCGACAAAGCCCTTATACTTGATTGCAATCAAGGCTTCGAAGATCCCCCGTACCGGCATTGTGCCCTCGCCCACTGCGACCTGGCTGTCCTTGTCCGTGAAGTTTGCCAGGTCCTTCATGTGCATGTTGAACAGCCGCGGCCCCACTGCATGAATCGTCTGCACAATGTCAGCGCCTGCGCGCACCGCGTGCCCCACATCGATGCAGCAACCCATGCGCGGGTCCATGTTCTTTACCGCGTGCAGGACGTCGAGCGGCGAGGGCCACAGCTTGTCTTCCGGCCCATGGTTGTGAATGGCAAACCGGAAATCGTACTCCTTCACAAACTTCTCAATGTGGGGAAGTGTCGCAGGCTTGGGATCGCCAGCAACAATCACCGAGATGCCGGCTCGTTTGCAATATTCAAACTTGCTGCGAATGTCGGCTTCGTCGTCCTTTGCGAATGAGATTGTCCCGGCAGCATGCAGCTTGATCCCCGCGGCAGCATAGTCCGCCAGAGCCTTCGCCTCTTCCGCCGGATCCATCGGCAGATGATCCTTGACGTCCTTTGCATTCAGGTCAGCCAGGTTCAACTGCTTCATGGATCCGATCAACTGCGCGCGATTGAAATTGCGGAACGTATAGCTGGCCATGCCGAGATGAATCGGCGATGGCTTTCCGGACGCACCCGAAGGCTGCGCAAAGGCCGGCACAGTTGCCGGAGCCGCGCAGGCAGCGGCAAGCAGTGCGCCTGATTGAACAAACCGACGACGAGACAGATTCTGTTTCATAGGTGTGAGATTCCTCGCGTGTTTTCCATCCGCTTTGTAGATTCACATATCGCCATGTCTCAGAGATGAGGCGCCCAGCCACTCTCATAGGTGCGGCCCCACATCTTCATCGCTTCCGCATCGTTCCGTATTTTTCCATCCGCCGTATCGAGATGCAGTTCTCGATTCACCTCCCACGCAACATTGGAAAGCTGCAGCATGGTCACGGCCACGTTGCCAATCGAGACAGGGGAATGCAGAGTTTCCCCCGTTCGGATTCCGGCAATGAAGTTTGCAAAGTGCGCGTCGGTCATGGAATCGCGTCCGGTGAGGTCGGCGGACGACGTCTGCTTGCCGGTCTTGAATTCGCTTATCTTGTTTCCCTTGAGATCGTAGATCTCATAGCCATCGCGATCAACGATCGCAGATCCCTCGGTTCCCATGATGGCCGACCCGCGGTCGCGGCCGTAGAATCTCATCCCGTTGCAGCATTTGCCTTCCCACGAGATCAGCTTGTCGTCGTATTCAAAGCTGGTCACCAGCGTGTCGTAGAACTGCCAATCGTCTTTGAAGTGGTAACGGCCGCCCGATGAAGTAATGCGCTTCGGATAATCAACTCCAAGCGCCCACCGGCAGACATCCACCTCATGCGTGCCATTGTTCAGGGTTTCTCCGGTGCCCCAGATTCTGAACCAGTGCCAGTTATACGGCTGCACGTTGTCTTTGTACGGCATGCGCGGCGCCGGGCCCTGCCACAGGTCCCAATCAAGCTGCGCCGGAACAGGCGCCTCTTTGCCCACGCCGATTGACTTGCGAAGATTGGTGTACCACGACTTCGCGTAGTAAGCCCTGCCGATTACGCCATTGTGAATCTTGTCGACAATCTCAATGGTGTGCGGTGAGGAGCGCTGCTGCGTCCCCATTTGCACGAGTTTTCCATATTTCTTCTGCGCCTCCACCAGCAGCGCGCCTTCGGCTGGATTGTGGCTGCACGGCTTCTCCACATACACGTGCTTGCCCGCCTGCAGACCCGCGATGGCCATCGGCGCGTGCCAGTGGTCGGGTGTGGCAATCGTGATCGCGTCCACTTCTTTCAACTGCAGGATTCTGCGGAAGTCCTTGTCGGTGGCCGGGGCGTAGCCCAACTCTTTCTCGGTCGCACCGGCAAACTTGCTCAGGATATTGCTGTCCACATCGCAGACATGCGAGATGCGCGCATGATCCTTGTTCGATTTCAGCGAGGAAAGATGGGCATACGCGCGCCCATTCAGCCCGATCACCGCAAAGTTCAGGCGATCGTTCGATCCGAGAATCTGGCCATAGCTCTTCGCGGTCGAACTAATTGCCAGACCAGCGGTACCCAGTGCAAGCGTATCGATGAATTCACGTCGAGTGACCAATTGCTTTCTCCAATCAAAGTGCGTGCGCGTCCTGAAGTGCCTGCTTCATACCTGCCCAGCTCACGCGCGACGATTCTTCCGGCGTGCCGGCTCCGTGCCAGTGCGTCTCAAGGCTCACGGCCTCGTGATACCCGATCTTCTTGAGCGCACGAAATTGTTCCGCCCAATCGATGAAGCCCTTTCCGACTGGCGACCATTCGATCTTGCCCTCCGCATTCTTCACGGCGTTTTTCACATGGCAATGGTGAATACGATTCTTCGGCAATACATCCCAGCCGCCGGGAAACGCGTCAAGCTCTCCGCGCATCACCGCATTCGCAGGATCCCAATTGAGCGCAAGGTGCGGCGACTGGATCGCATTGAGCGTGCGCGCAGCTTCCCGTCCGGTTGCGGTGTTACATTCGAATTCATTCTCGAGCACCAGAAGAAGTCCCTGCTTGCCGAGGGCCTCAGCCGCCGCGCGCAGCTTTTCATCGATCGCCGCGCGGTAAGGCGTTACATCGTCCAGGCGCCAGAAATCGAATCCGCGAATACGAGTTGTCTCGAACTGTTTGGCCAGCGCAATCGACTTTTCCAAAATCTCGTCTTGCTGTTTGAATGTGGTCGCGGCTGCGCCGTGCAGGTCGCCCTTTGATCCGTAGGGCGAATGCGGCGCATCGGGCCAGTCGGTCTTGAACAGCGGACTCGCGATATCGGTGACCTGCAGATTGTACTTGTCGAGAATCTTCTTCGATTCCTCGATCTCCGCCGCGCTCAGGTCCATGACGTTCCTGCCCCACATGGAACGCAATTCGATCCAGCTCATTCCAAAATCATGGGAGGCAACGTAGCATGCGTGATCGAAGTCCGGCGAGATCTCATCGTTGATGACGGCGACGCGAAATGGGGACTTCGCTGTTTCGGCTATTTCTGGAAGGGATTGAGTGGTGCAGGCTGCGGCAACGATTGCTGCATCCCGGAGAAATCTCCGCCTGGAATGTTGCTCCATGGGGCTCCTTTGTCTGGGAGGGCGACCCGCGATCGGTTGGTCGGACGCGATGATTCGTGAGGGCCTGCCACTTGCCGCGCGTGCTGACCGGCCAGGGAGAAAGAGCGACTTCCCGTTACAAGCGGGATATTGTTCAAATACCGAACGAACTCTAAATTCCAGCGCATGGCATTGTCAAGTTGCCCCAATGTGGTGAGTCTGAAGTCCTTCACAGAAACCAGGAAAGCCAAGAAGCAGATCCTTCGACTCACCACCCCCGAACTGAAAAGCGTTCGGGGCCCCTTTCGCTCAGGATGACAGGCCTTGTTTGCTATGAGCTCTTGAGAAGCGGTCATTTTAGCCGTAACTTGCGTGCGCGAGTCAGTTGCTCAGAATGACAACGCCAATGATGGGAAGAATTTCAGACTCAGGACACTAGACTCACAGCACTTTGCTGTCGACGGAACTCAGGATTGTGTCCGCGGCTGCGCGGCTCCAGCCAATGCGCAAGTCCTTCACTCCATGCAACGCAAAAGCGCCATCGGCTCCGCGCGGTGCGGTCACGGCAAAGAAATCCGCCCGGTCAATTTCCGTCAGGTGAAACGCGGGACGCGCATCCGGAGTGGCGTTGGCAATCTCCACGTGACTCATCTCCAGATTGCGCACGTGGCGCAGGAAAAAGCCGGATGCCGGCATGGGGCCGAACATGTTGGGCTCTGGATACTTGCTCTCAAACTCCTGCGGCTGCAGCTTCGCGGCATCGGCTGTCCCGCCGCCTGCGGTCTCGATATAGATGTTCGAAAACTTCACATCTTCAATTGCGTAGCCGGGAATGCCGCTGAGAATCGAGCTGGCCTCACGAGAAGCGTTGAAGCAGGTGAGATTGCTGATCAGGATGCGCTTCATGGTTCCCACCCCCGTGCTTCCTTTTGGCCCGCGCAGTCGCGCTCCGAGCCGCATGAAAATGGGAGAAGTGGAAATATCCCGCATCGTCGTGTTGGTGATGGCGATGTCTTCCATCAGCGCGCCATCCACGGACTCGAGCGCGTAGCCTTGGCAGCCTTCAAAAACACAGTTCGAAATCGCGATGTTGATAAATCCGCCATTCGATTCCGTTCCGCACTTGATGCGTCCGGTTCGCCATGCGTGTGCGTCGTCGGGAAACTTCCGGAATGTTCCGTCGAGCACCGAGCCCAGCTGATAGGTGCCTGTGACCCAGCAGTTGGCGATGGTCACGTTGCGCGTGGGCCGCGCATAGCCGAGCGCATAACTTGACTTCGGGCAGATGCCGTCGTCCCATGGCGAATTGACGGTACAGTTTGAAACGCGCACGTTCTGGCAGCAATCGATGTCCATGCCGTCGCGATCGGTATCGATCTTCAGATTGTCGATGGTCAGATTGTCCACGCCCGTAAGCAGCAGGCCAAAGTGGCCGCCCTTCAAAATGGAGAAGTCGCGCAACAAGACATTGTGGCAGTTCTTGAGGGCGATGGCCTTGTTGCCCACCCCGGCCTGCTCGGCGGTGAAGGGTGCGCCATAGTCCTTGAGTGAGCGCCCGTTTGAGAGGCCTCTGCCCCAGATCAATCCCGGCCCGGTAATGCTCAGGTCGTGAAGTCCTTCGCCCCACAGCAGGGAGTTATGCCAATGGTTATGGCCGTAATCCTGGAAAGCTTCCCACGGTGCATTGGGCTCGGCCGGGTCGTAGACTCCTCCGTTGTAGCCGGTCTGCTGGCCGGCCAATGGCGAGTCGGCTGCGACGATCGCGCTGCCCTGCTGCAAGTGCAGATGAACCTGGCTCTTGAGGTGAATTGAGAAGCACAGATACGATCCGGCAGGAAACAGAACCACCCCGCCGCCCCCAGCCGCAGCCGCTTCAATCGCGTGGTTGACGCTTGCCGTGTCAAGCGTTTTGCCGTCCCCGGTTGCGCCATATGCGCGCACATCGAAGATCCCCTGCGCCGGCGCGGCCGCTGTTGCGCCTTGCTGTGCCGATGCCGCAAACGAAACGGTGGGGATGGCGGCGGCAGCCATGCCGATGCCGCCGGTGCGCAGAAAATCACGTCGCATCGAATTGAATGTCTTCATGGGAAGATCCTCCGGAAAGGGAATTCGTCGGCGCTGCATTCCAGGCGAGCCCGCGGCGATCATGCACAGCACTGAGCATGGTAAATGAAGACCGTCGATCTTGAGGGAACCGCAGGGTATCGATCCGGAATGTCGAACGAAAATGCCGGTCCGTCTACGCCGCGGCGCGCACCAGCAGGCAGGTGATGTTGTCGTGACCGCCGGCCTTGTTGGCTGCGTTCACCAGGCGGGTACACAGCTCTTCAATGCGCTCATCGATCGAGAGCAGCGATTCAATCAGCGAGTCGGGAAGTTCGCGGGTCAGCCCGTCGGAACAAAGCAGGAAAAGGTCGGCGGGTTCGGCTTCGAAGGCAAAGATATCCGGTGTCACGCTGCTCTGTGTTCCCAGGGCGCGGGTAATCACGTTGCGGAAAGGCGAGCGCTTGGCCTCGGCGGGCGTCATGCGTCCCAGCCGCACCTGCTCCTCTACCAGCGAATGATCCTGCGTGAGCTGCTCCAGCTTGCGACCGCGCAGCCGGTAGCAGCGGCTGTCGCCCACGTTGAGTACCCACACGCGGCGTTCTTCCACCACCAGGCCCACCAACGTGGTGCCCATGCCGCTGAGTTTTGGGTTGCGCTGGGATCGAGTGTAGATGGCCTTGTTGCCGGCGCAGATGGCCTCTTCCGCTAGTTGCGGCATCGGCGCGGCATCGGCGCGGCGAACCAGCTGGGCCATGACCTCGTCCACGGCCAGCGAACTGGCAATCTCCCCGGCTGCGGCGCCGCCCATGCCGTCGCACACCAAGTAGACCCCGTGCTCCACGGAAAACCCGAAGGCATCTTCGTTGGAAGGTCGTTTGCGGCCGCGGTCTGAGACCGCCGATGCCGTGAAGTGAACAACAGCCGTGGCCAAGTGAAACTCCCTCGCTCTTCAGTTTACACGCGGTTGGATGCACCGGACAGGGCGAAAATGGCCGCTCAGTGCGCGGTTTGGCCTTTCTGCGTCTTCTGGTCTTGCGCCGCAACCGGGAGCGGCGGCGGCGCGGGCAGTTCAAACACCTGAATCGACCCCGCATTGATGACCGCGACCCTCCGGCCCGAGGGCGAGATGGCCACGTTGCCGCCGGCATCGAGCGCGGGGCTGGCAGGGGCCGTCAGGACCACGCCGCCCGTGGCCGCGTTAAACACCCGCACCAGTTGCCCTTTGATGTCCGACTGATCCAGCGGCTGATACGCGTTGACGGAATGAGTGACGGCCAGCGTCTCCCGCGCCAGACGTGACCCATCGGGCGAACTGACCACCAGGGGCCACACCGAGATCGCGGAGGTCCGATTCTCCCACAGGTGGTGGCCGTCGGTATCCATCGCCGTGAGCCGGTCGGAACCGTCCGGCAGGCACGCGGTCACCAGCACCTCGCGCTGCGAGATAAAGTCATACTCCGGGGAGCAGGCCGACTCCACATTGCCCAGAACCCTGGCGCCGCCTGTGAAATAGGCCAGATTCAGCACCCAGTGCGCGCCGTTTCCGCGCAGGCTTTCAAGATACCCATCGGCATTGATGGGCAGGCGCACCGTGGAGCGCACGCGGCTTACCAGCATCACCTTGTTCGAGTCGCGGCGCAGGATGCGCAGCACCAGGTCGGGCTGGCTTGCGGCACTATTTTCGGCTGCATCCTGGTCGGCGCTGCTCTGGCTGCCTGGACCAGAGCTACCGGCAGCGGATCCGGCCACCGTTACATTCGCGGAGGCCGTACTGGGGCTGGGAACCTCACCGGCCTTCGGGCCGGCCGGTTCGCGCGAGTTGGTCACCATGAATTGCTGGGTCGGGTCCATGCTGACGGAAAGCAGCGGTCCCGGAAAACGCAGAATCTGTTTGAGTTCGAGCGATGGGCCGCCCTCCAGCAGATTGTCCCGGTCGCGCACCAGGTAGTGTCCATCCTTCAGCATCCACAGGTAGCGGGACCGGTCGTGCAGCGGCCAGACCGTTTCGGCCTCGACAGCCCCTGACGGCAACTTCAGCACCACGGCGCGAATCTGCCGCTCCTCATTGCTCCAACTGTCGCCGGCCTGGCGATGGATCAATCCCGGCACGCGAAAAGTGAAGAGCAGCCGGTTTTCATCAAGAAAATCCAGGGATGCCATGCTGAATCGCTGGCCAAGATAGATGGCTCCGGGCGCTGAAAACCCCAGCGGCTCCACGGGGATGGTAAAGGCCAGTGGGATCGAAGGTTTGTCGGGCAGGGAATCGGGGGGCGGGCGATCTTTGGGTGAGTGAAGTTCGTCAGGGGCAAACGAGGAGACGCCCTGGGCCTGCGCAGCGGGCAGCGCGCACAGCGACAGCAAGGCAGTCGCCGCGAGGTGCGTGCACCGCAACCACCGGGCTCGAGACCGTTTCTTCATCGAAGAAGTATTTTCGCCGATTGGGGCGGGTTTGTGCAGCGGTACAGCTCACTCGCCCATGTGCGAAAGTAAAGAAGGGATGGAAGACCAGCAAACAGCAGCGCAAGAGCACCCGGAACGCATCCCGGCCGACACGCCGCGCATACGCTTTTTAGGCTACGGCGCCTGCGCCCTCGCCGGATGCCTGTGGGGCACCGGGTTTTACTTCGGCCGGATCGCAATGAACGAGATGAGCGTGGAGCACATGGTGCTTTATCGCTTTCTGTTCGCTTCCCTGGGCATGCTGCCGGTGGTGCTGGTCAACCTCGGCCGGTTTCATCTCACAGGCGCTGAGATGCGCACGCTGCTGATCTCCGCGGCCCTGGGCATCCCCATCCAGTTTCTGCTTCAGTTTCACGGACTCGCCCTGACCACCGTCAGCCACGCCTCGCTGATGGTGGGCTCCATTCCAGTGCTGCTGGCGGCTTCCGCGGTGCTCTTCGGCGGCGAAACCCTGGATCGTATCGGCTGGCTGGCGCTGGCCGGATCCACCGTTGGCGTCTCGCTCATCGTGCTTGGCGGCAATCGTGGGCCGGCCGCGCACGGCGAGCCGACGCTGGCCGGCGACCTGCTGGTGGTGGCCTCGCTCATTACCTCTCTGGCCTGGATACTGCTCAGCAAGAGGCTCATGCAGACTCACAGCCCGCCGGTTGTTACCTCCTACTCCATCCTCGCCGGCGCCGCCATGCTGGCCGCCCTGATCCTGGGCCCGTGGCTGCTCAATCCGCTGCTGCGCCCGGTCACGCATCACGACTTTCAGCCACCCCCGTTTGCCCACATCAGCCCCACCGCCTGGGCGGCACTGGCCGTGAGCGGCCTGTTTTGCACGGCCACCACCACGCTGCTGTGGAACTGGGGCATCCACCATGTGCCCGCCTCTCGCGCCGGGGTTTTCCTGAACATTGAACCGGCGCTCGGCTCGTACCTGGGCGTCCGCCTGCTCGGCGAACACCTCGGCCCCTACGCCTGGGTGGGCGGCGCGCTGATTCTTGCCGCGGCCATCACCCTCACCACGCGCGCACACCAGCCTGAACCCGCCGTCATTCTGGAATAGATTTCGGCCACCAAACCTTGGTTACCCGATCGTTCCAAATGACCATGAACGAGAAGCCGGGCATCACCGATAACTCCGTTAGCGATTGACGGAGGCTCATGTGACGCTTCTTACCTGGAACCACACCTGTTCTGTCGGCGTGAAGGCCATGGACGATCAGCACGGCATCCTGATGGATACGATCAACGAACTGCGCCTGGCCCTGGTGCACGGCGGCGGACGCGACCAGGTGAGCGGATTTCTCAAGCAGCTCATCGACTTCACCCGCCAGCACTTTGCCAGCGAGGAACAACTGATGGAGCAGAGCGGTTTCCCCGGCGTCGCCGCGCATCGCGCCGAGCACCAGCGCATGATGGAGGTGCTGCGCGCTTCGGCTCAGCGCGCTCAACATGGGGAAGAGGTCCAAATGCGCATGCTGCTCTGCGGCCTGCGCGACGGATTCCTGGACCACATTGGCGGCCCGGACCAGGAATACGGCCCGTGGCTGAACGAGCACGGAATCCGCTGAGAACGGATCGGGAAAAACCTTATCCTCAACTTCATGCATTCCTTACCGATAAACCTATTGCCGGCTGTTTCCGGCAGGAGGAGAAGAATGGCGCTCTTGAATTGGAGCAGTAGGTTTTCCGTCGGTGTGGATTCCCTGGATAAGCAGCACACAGTTCTTTTTGGGTACATTAACGATCTTCATGCGGCGATGATGAACGGGAATGGGAAGACCATGACCGGCCCCCTGCTGCGCAAGCTGGTGGAGTACACGCGCACGCATTTCGCGGACGAGGAGGCAATGCTGACGGCTACAAAGTATCCGGGCCTGGCCGATCACAAGGTCAGGCACCGCGAACTCATCAAGCAGGTCAATGGATATGTGGACAGTTTCGACCGTGGGGACGCCGCACTCAACCTTCATCTGATCACTTTCCTGAGCGATTGGCTCACCAACCACATTCAGAAGTCGGACCATGACTACAGCAGTTGGCTGAATAGTCACGGCGTGAAATAGACGGATCCCACGCGCGGGCCTTGGCGGAGCTGTGCAAGCGAAGCGAGACCCGCGGCGCGATCTCCACTTACATTTTTTGCGGCGCAATCACGATTGGGCCGCGCAGGCTTGGTGAGGAGGGCTGGCCATGGAAACACTCAGATGGAGCGACGATCTGAAAATCGGCATCGAGTGCTTCGATACGGAACACCGCGAAATAGAGCAGGCGATCAACGAACTGCAGATTGCGGTCGATGACCAGGGTCATCAGAGCCTGATCGGCCCGCTGCTGCGCAAGGTGGCGGAGTTGACCCGCACTCACTTTTCAGACGAAGAATCGATGATGCAGTCCAGCAGGTACCCTGGGATGGCCCTTCATCTCATCAAGCACCAGCATCTGCTGGCGCAGTTGGAATCGCTGATGGCCCGCTTCAGCCGCGGTGGTTTTCAGCTCAACGAGTACTCCATCAAGTTCCTGCACGATTGGGTTGAAACCCATATTCAGAAGGAAGACCTGCAATTCGCGCTGTGGGTCAACGAGCACGGCAAACGCTGAGGCGGCGTTACCATTGTCGAGCGCTCCTATCGATTCTGTGGATTTTCGCTCACCTCTCCAACTTTTCTGCCGATGTCCCTTGAACCGGCAGGCGCCGGCAGGAGGTCGGCATTGGAATTCATCAAGAATGGCGGCGTGCGAAGTGTGGGACTTGGAATCCTGGATCGCGATCACCAGGAAATGTCAGAGACAATCTGGGAGGTCCAGACTGATTTAGCAACTGGCACGCTGAGGAGCCGGAATCATGCTGTTCTCAACAGGCTCTCGACCCTGACTCTTGCCCACTTCGCGCTCGAAGAGGCCATGATGGCAGCAGTCAAGTACCCGAATCTGGCAGCCCACCAGCTCCGCCACCAGATGATGATCCGGGAAATGAATGCATTGGTCTCGATGCGCAATCGAGCGCGTCTGGAGATGAACTCCCATACGCAGTGGTTCATGAGCGAGTGGCACGCCGCTCACGTACACGGCGATGACCTGGAGTTCGGCCTCTGGCTGAATGGGCCAGAGCCGAGCTAGACCTCGAAGGAAAGCTGGGTGGTTGCAAACAGCGACGAAACCGGCTTTGGCTCCGACGCCAGCTCGTAGACCAGCCGCTCCAGCACCAGCCGCTTATCCGGCGGAGAGGAGCGTAACTCCACGTCTGCGCGGGCAATCAGCTTGATTGCTCGCGTCAGTTCGCGGCGGCTCTTGTAGCGCCGGGCCTGGCGGATCAGATCGTCGGCGGCAAACGGTGGCATGCGGAATCCCTGCCACAGCGCCTGCCAGATGGCCCGCGAATCGCGCACGTTCTTTTCCAGGATCACCAGCATCTGCCGGAAGGTGCGCGCCAGCATGTAAAGGTGGCCGATGGCAGCATCCTCGCCGGCGTCCGAGCTATTCAGCAGGCCGTGGAGCAGAGCCAGAGCCCGCGCCTTGTCGTGCGCGCTGATGGCGTCGGTCAGTTCATAGAGCGAGCGCTGCTTGGCTCCCAACACCATGGTCTCCACATCGCCCAGCGTGATGCGCCCGCGGCCGAGGGTATAAAGCAGCAGCTTCTCAAGCTCCGAGGCCACCATCATCATGTCCGCGCTCAGCGCGTCCACAAGCTGCCGGGCCGCATCCGGCTCCATGCGGACATCGGCTTCGTGCGCAGTGGTCACGGCCCAGCGCATCGCGTCTTCTTCGCTCACCCGCGCCAGCTCCACCATCCCGCAGTGCTCGCCCAGGGTTTCGGTGAGCCGTTCAAAGCGGTTCTTGTCGTCCATCTCCATGCGCCGGATGTCGGAGGGAATGCGCACGAAATCGGCTACAAAAATCAGCAGCGCCTGCGGGTTGGGCGAACGGAAATAGTGATCGAGCGCCGCAAACTCTTCCTTCTTTGCGCCGCGCGTATAAAGCTGCCGCACGTTGCGCACAAAGATCACCTGGAACGGCGCCATCAGCGACGGCGTCTGCGCCCGGTCCAGCACTTCAAAGATGGAGTTCTGCGAGAGATCCAGATCGGAGAGGCAAAAGTCCCTCAGATCCGGCGGCACAAACCCTTTGAGAACGGCGTTGCGGCAGCGCTCCAGCAGGAACGCCTCGTCGCCGGCCAGCACGTAGCCGGGCCTCAACTGCCCGCTGCCTGCCGCGGCCGCCTCAATCTCCACCACAAAGCGGGCTGCGTTGGCAAAGCCCGCGCCCCAGCGCGCGGTACTCACAGGCTCGGCTCCCGGCTTGAGTTTGTTTCAATCATCCGGCTCCAGAATACCTTCCCCGGCAACGCGAGGCCAGTTCTAATCGAAAGGCGGAACATTGCTAGAAACCTTCCAGCACGTCCCCCACCAGTTGCCGCGCAAACGCGCGGGAAAGCCGCTCCACCGCCGCCGGTTTTTCTTCGATGAACGTTGGCAGATCGGTGGTTGACTGGTACTGCTGGCGGAAGACGTAATTCTTGTTCTCGTAGAGAATTTTGCCGTCCCGGCCGGTCAGCGTCACCGAAGCCACAATGGTGAGCAGAAAGCTGGACGACTCCTGGGTTGACGCGTTGTAGGTGAGCGGCGCAACCGCCTCTTTCAGAATGGTTCCGCGCAGGACCGCGTCCGCGTCGGGGCTTGCATCGGGCGTTACCCGGAACCGTGTGCGTGCGGCAAATTCGCGGATCACCGCGTTGGTCATCACCGTTTCTGTGTGGTAGGCCTCGGTTTTCGAGGTAAACTCCGGCACGGAAAGTGTGCGAATGCCCGGCGGCAGATGGGTAGCCGCGCCCAGCGTGTGATACCCGCAGCCGGCGAGGGCGGCCAGAGGAGCGGCGAGAAGCAGCAGAACGAGACGGCTTTTCATTCCTGTCCATTGTAGCGGGGCAGGAGCCTCCCTTGATGCTGCCCGGGTCGGATCACTTGTAAACCAGCACACTCACCAATTCCGAAGCCACGCGCTCGTCAAACTCTTTGCGAAACCCCGGCTCGATCCATCCGTTCGTGATGGTCTTTCCGTGAAGATGGTAGAACCCGTACGTCGACTCAAATGGCCAATGAGTCCTTGTCCACAATTGGCGCCCGTCTTTGCGCTCCAGCTTTGCGGAAATCAAAGCCTTGAAATTCCACAGTGCGCCATCCCTTTTCGGATCTTGAATGCTCTCGCGTGCGTCCTCATCCAAAATTTCCAAATTCAGGGTACAGTCGGCATCGCCCTCCGCCACAGCCAGCATGTGACTCTGATGGAAGGGACTGTTGAGCTCTTTGATGATTGCTTGTCGTACCGCGTCCAAATCAATCTGGTGGGTCGTGGATTTGTTCGTAACCGCGACGCGCACGGTGCGGACGCCGACAAAGAGTGTCATGGGAGGCGGTGGTTCGCGGATGAATAGCCCGCAGGCACCGCAAACCAGAATTCCCGCGACACAAGCTATCGTCAGCAGCTTTCTCTTGAGCATGGCAGAATTCTACGCCGCATTTTGCTTGTATTCGCTGTGCCTTGTGGCACTTTCCACAGCTGTCACAACCCGGGAAGCGGTGTCAGAAGCCGGCTTTGAAATGGCATGGCTTCAGCCGTGCCGCAAACGAGCCAGGAATTGCATCGGCTTTAGCCCCTGAGGGATGCACTCCGTGCGCACCGCAGGGTTTATGAGACGGATTCTAGGCAATCCAAGCTGTCGCCAGCATGGCCAGCCGGACGGCTGACAACTTCAACCCATCCGCACGGTCTTTGAAATAAAGTTCGTTGATCTGGCCGTAATCCAACTGTTCTACGCGGTTGAATCCGGCCTCGCGCAACTCCGTCTCCAACTCATCCGGCGTAAAGAACAGTTGAAACGGCTCTCCGGCAGCGGCCACCCGATCGGCCAGCCTGTCGAACGCGATCCGCCCTTCCGGTCCCAGCGTCTCCTGCGGCAGCGCGTAGTCGAAGCCGACGCCGCTCCCGGAAGGCAATTGGGCGATTGTGTCCAGCGTGGTCCGAAAGGCCTTGTGCGTCAGGTAGGGAATCACGCCCAGCCAGCCGAAGAAGGCAGGAAGCGCCCGGTTTAATCCCGCCTCAGCCAGCGCCTCGGCCAGGGTGTGGTGCTCAAAATCCAGCGGCACAAAAGTCAGGTTGTCCGGAATGCCCAACCCCGCCGCGGCCAGCATGGTCCGCTTCCACTCCTGGGTGGCGGGGAAGTCGACCTCAAACACCCGCAGCCCGTCAAATGGGTTGCGCCAGGCAAAGGTGTCCAGCCCCGCGCCGAGAACCACATACTGCGTTACCCCGCGCGACACGGCTAGCGCCAATTGGTCTTCCACATACCGGCTGCGCACCGCCATGAAGGCGCGAAAATCCCGCCCCACCGGGTGCATGGCGCGCTCCATCTGCCGGGGGAATCCCGATCCAACCAACCGCACGGCAATGGGGTCGTCCAGAATCCGCGGGACTTCCATGATTTGATGTGCGGCGCGGCGAATGGCCACACCGAGAGCTGTTTTGCTGGCGCGGCCCGTCTCCATACCCTGAAGTTTAAATCAACCTCGACTCGGCGCCCGCAGCGCGTACCATACTCTCCATGAGCTGGATTGGATGGGCATTACTCTCCGCACTTTTCGCCGCGGCCACCGCGCTACTGGCCAAGGTGGGCGTGGCGCACGTTGACTCAAACCTGGCCATGGCCCTGCGCACCAGCGTGGTGCTGGTCTTTGCCTGGGGCATCGCGCTGGCGCTCGGCAAGCACGGCGAGATCCGCGCCCTTGATCGGCGCACCTGCCTGTTTCTTGCGCTCTCCGGCCTGGCGACCGGAATGTCGTGGATTTGCTACTTCCGCGCCCTGCAACTGGGGCCGGCCTCGCGCGTTGCGCCGCTGGACAAGCTCAGCGTACCCCTGGTGATGGTCTTCGCCTGGCTGCTTCTGGGAGAGAAACTCACTGGCCCCGCCGTTGTGGGAGGGCTGCTGATCACCGCGGGAGCCGTGGTGATGGTGCTCGGCTGACGGAACCCTGGCCGCCCAAAAACCATCTCGCAAGACGTTTCCCTATACTGAACAGAGCGTTCGCGCACTGACTTGCCTCACCTGCCCATGACTCTGCCCGCCCAACCCGCTCCGCCCCGGCGCATCGTACTCACCGGCTTCATGGGCGCGGGGAAAACCACCGTCGGCCCACTCGTGGCCAGCCGCCTCGGATGGCGCTTTCTTGACGCTGACGACGTCATTGAATCCGAAGCGGCAGCCACCATTGCCGAACTTTTCGCGCGCCATGGCGAGGCGGCCTTTCGCCAGCGCGAACATGAAACCATTGCCCGCCTCGCCGCCAGCGACTCCTTGGTCCTCGCCCTCGGCGGCGGCGCCATCGAGCACGCTGCCACGCGCGATCTGCTGCTCACCACGCCCGGCACGCTGCTTGTCCATCTCGAAGTGGAACTGGCCACCACCCTCGCCCGCTGCCGAGGCACCGAAGATACCCGCCCCATCCTCGCCGATCAGGCCAATCTTGCCAGCCGCTACCAGCGCCGGCTGCCGCTCTATCGCACTGCCCACGTCTCGATTCCCGTGGACGCGCTCACCCCGGAAGAGACTGTGGCCGCGATCCTTCAGGCTGCCCGACTCGGCTGATCGGAACCGGCGGAGCCATGCGTTGCTGGTCCCGCCTGCACAAATGAGTCTTTGCGTCAGAAGGAAAACGGTCTGGAAATCCCGTAAACCATGTAGGCATCGAAGGGTTTTATGCGTGGCGCGGCAAAAACTAACTGTGAAATACTGCCTGCGGCCCCATTGGAATCCCGCTGAAGCCGAAAGGAGATTCACCTGAATGTCAGCCCCCTGTTGTGCAAAGTGCTCGAACACCCACTTCCTTCGACGTCCATACCACGGTCTGAACGCCTACCTCATTTATTGCTCCAAGTGCGGCACTGTCGTCGGCGCGCTGCCCCTCAGCCTGAAAACAATCGGCAAATCGAACATGAGCACCGGCAGTTCCGGAGGAAAGACCGCCAGCGACAGTTGGACAATGACCGGCTAGCAGAGCCAGAAGAGGCCTCCCGGCTTTTTCTGATCGGGTGAATTCTCTGTCCAGGTCATGCACGACTGTGCGCTAATGTTTGCGTGGGTCGCGCCCCTCCCCGGGGAGAGCGCGCTAACCAACAGGAGGTTCTTGAATGGCATTCGAAGGTTATATGAGCTTCAAGGGAAAAACCCAGGGCCAATTCAAAGGTTCCGTCCCCAGGAAGCAGGGTGGTCACCCTGTCTTGGGTGGTCACCCGATCATCGGTTTCAAGTTCGGCGTGGAGTCGCCCCGCGATGCATCCTCCGGTCTTCCGTCAGGAAAGCGCCAGCACTCGCCGCTGGTGGTTACGCGCGAAGTCGACTCGTCCTCGCCGGTGCTTTTTCAAGCTTGTTTAACCCATGTACCATTCGACACGGCCGAGCTCGTCATCCCCACGCAGAGTGCCGGTGGCCGCGTCGTCAAGAACAACAAAATCGAACTCACCAACGGGTTGATAACCCATATCGCCCTCGCCCCTTCGAAAGGCGGAAAGCGGCGTGAGGCCGTGACGCTGGAGTACGAGGGAATCAAGGTGAACGGAGCGCCGCGGTCACCGCAGGATGGCCCGCAACCGCTTTGGTGGCACGATAGCTGGTAATAGCCACTCGCTATTGAGGCGGTAAATGCCTGTTGCGGCCCGCGGCATGTTCTTGTTTGGGGCATGAACCCCATGCGAGCCTCCCGCGAGCGTCGGCCGCACCGCAAGTTCCGCCGGCCGCACCGCGGGTGCTGCCTTGCTATCATCAAGACAGGCATGAACCCCATGCGAGCCTCCCGCGAGCGTCCGCCGCACCGCAGGTGCCGACTGCCGCACCGCAGGTGCTCCGGGTTCTCCCCTTGAGGATTGCAACTTCTCCGATGACTCACGTATCCCAGGCCGCTGTTCCTGCTGAGCTCGCCAAGCCTCCCGCTCCAGGGTCCGTTCATGCCCATGGGCACATCCACGCGCCCAGCCCCGGCGCTACGGCTACGCTGATCCACGACCTGCGCGAGCTCTTCAAGGTCAAAGTTGTGGGCATGGTGCTGGTTACCGGCTGGGGCGGTTTTTACCTGGGGTCCATGCAGTCGGGGATCTCCAGCGTGCAGCCCGGCCTGCTCGATGCGCTTTTCGGCATCGGCCTGGTCTCGGCCGGCGCCGGCGCGCTGAATGAGGCTTTGGAGCGCAAGACCGACGCGCGCATGATCCGCACCGCCCAGCGGCCGCTGGCCTGTGGCCGATTTTCGCTCGCGGAAGGAATTTTGGCCGGTCTCAGCGCCATCATCCTCGGCGCAGTCTGGCTGCTGATGCGCACCAACCTGCTCACCGTGTCCCTGGCGCTGCTCACCGCCTTCTGTTATGTGGCCATCTACACGCCGCTCAAGCGCGTCACCACCCTGGCCACCTTCATCGGAGCGTTTCCCGGCGCCATGGGACCGCTGCTTGGCTGGACCGCTGCACGTCCGCACATCGAGTGGCCGGCCGTCGCCCTCTTCGCCATCCTCTTTGTCTGGCAGTTTCCCCACTTCATGGCCATCAGTTGGCTTTACCGCGACGACTACGCCCGCGCCGGCATTCGCATGTTGCCCGTGGTGCAGCCCGACGGATGGTCCACCGTCGCCGAGGCGCTGTTCTTCGCCGTGGTCATGATTCCCGTCAGCCTGCTTCCGTGGTATCTCGGCGTCGCCAACACCGTTTACGCAGTACTGGCTGTCCTGCTCGGCCTGCTTTACCTGGCCTATACCATCCGTTTCGCCGGTATTCTGCATGCCAAGGACGAGACTGAGAGCCGCATGCTGGCGCGCGATCTGCTCAAGGTCAGCGTGCTCTACCTGCCGTTGCTCTTCACCACGCTCATGCTCTGCGCCACGCAGAAGCACTACAGCGGTTTCGATTCTGGTGCTTACAGAAGGATTGAGGCCAAGTGGCATTTTTCTCAAGAAAATGCCACCTCGCTTGACTTTCAAATGGCAACATGTGAATCGAAACCGCTCTAAGGACTCCTGAACACCATGACGACCACCGTCGCCCCCTCGTCCAGCACGCGCCCCGCCATCGCCGCCATTTTGGCCATCAGCGCCGCGGCCACACTGTTTCTCTTCTGGCTTATTTATGTTCATCCCGCCGCGGCCTTGAGCACCCAGTACGCGTTTCTGCCCGCGCTCAACGCAATCCTCAACGGCCTCAGCGCCACCGCGCTGCTCATCGGCTACACCTTCATTCGCTCGCATCGCATCCAGGCGCACCGCGCGGCCATGATCACGGCATTCATCTTCTCCACGCTGTTCCTCGTCAGCTACATCGCCCACCACGCGCTGCACGGCGACGTCCGTTATCCACACGACGCGCCGCTGCGCATGGTTTATCTGCCCCTGTTGGCCAGCCACATCGTTCTGGCGATCGTGGCGCTGCCGCTGGTGCTGGTCACGTTTTTCTTTTCGCTCACCGGACGCATCCGCCAGCATCGCAAGGTTGCCCGCTGGACCTTTCCGCTCTGGCTCTATGTATCGGTCACCGGTGTGATTACCTACGTGATGCTGCGCCTGGCGCAAGGGTAAGACCATGTCAACGCCCACCCCCGACGACGGAACCCGCCAACTGCTGCGCTGGGGCGGGACCATGCTCGGCGCGGGATTGCTGGCCGGGGCGCTGCTTGAGGCCTTTCTCGGCGGCTTTTCGCCCACCGGCGCCAGCACCAACACCGGCTGGTTCGCCCTGATTGTGGCGTTGATGTGTATCCCTTTCGGCGGCCTTCTGCTGGGGCTCGGCGTGGCCAAGTGGCTGCGCAATCGCAGCATCGCGCAGTCGCGCTAAGAGCCTGTGGTAAAAGTCAAATCCTTGAGAATACCGTCCCTCAGGGGCTAAAGCCCTGTTGATTCTTGGGACTTTATGGCACGACTAAAGTCGTGCCCTTTCAAAACCAGACTTCTCCCACAGGCTGCTAAGCCACGCGAGAAGCTCAGTTAGGCTGCTCCGGCGTGCGCTCCTTGACGGTGTAGCCCTCGGGAATCTGGAACAGCGCGGGGTCCGGCTCGGCGCGTTCAATCTCCGTCAATTCCATGGTTGAAGTGCCGGTGCGCGGATCGTCGCCGATGGTCATCACCGGCATTCTCAACGCGGATGAGAACCAGCTTTCCTGGGTCACGGTGATCGGCTCGTCGTTTCCATCTCTACCCGCCGGGATCACCCGCGTGGTGCGCGTCCCTTTGGCTTCGAATCCGTTGATCGTTTTTATGCCCAGATCCTCGATTTCCGGCCTGGCAATTTCTGCCCTGACCGTTGGCGCCGATGGCATGTTCGAGCTCACCGCTCCGCGAATTCGAATGTCACCCGGCTCCGCAAAGTGAGTCAAAATCGCTTCTGTTGAATTCGAATTCCACGTGATGTTGACCCGATTCACAGGATCGTGCACGGTGACGAAGACAACCTGGGAAGCTTCTTCAGCACCCGGCGCGCCTGCGGACCGATTCTCGCGGTACGTCCTCCCGCTGGAGTCGCGAGCTTCCTTGACCGTCGTTTCGTGCGTAATGGTGGCGCCATCGGCCAGCTTTTGAACCCGCGTTGTCTTGCGGATTGCGGTATACGGCTCGATCTTCCTGGCCGAAGGCCCGGTCCCTGTGCCAAATCCCTGTGTCACGCGTCCATTGTGAACAGAAGTGACAGCCTGCGAGAACAGTGCGTGGCCCGCAAGCAGCGGAAGCGCAAGACCCGCGAAACTCAAAATAATCCGGACAGTGCGCATATTTCCCCCAAATTCCCGTGACGCCATTTTGACGCCGTTGCCGGCGTAACGCAATCATTTTGCTCTAAATTGCTGTGAATGCCGCTCGGATATCAACCGCAGGGCCTTGCCGCGGTCTGCTATTCTTTCTCATTACTGGAGTGCACGAACATGGCAAAAAGCGTCAACAAAGTCATTCTTTTAGGCAATGTGGGCAAGGACCCTGAAATCCGTTCGACACCCGGCGGCACCATGGTCGCCACCTTCGGCCTGGCCACCAGCGACCGGGCAAAGGATGCGCAGGGCAACTGGCAGGACCGCACCGAGTGGCACAACCTGGTTGCTTTTGGCCGCATCGCTGAAATCATTCGCGATTATGTGAAGAAAGGTAACAAAATCTTCATTGAAGGCAGTCTGCGCACCTCCAGTTGGGACGACAAGCAGTCCGGCCAGAAGCGCTACAAGACCGAGATCATCGTCAACGACCTTTCGCTGCTCTCCGGCCGCGACGACGCCTCGGGCGGCGGCTACAGCCGTGGATCTGGAGCCTCCGGCGGAGCCAGCGCGGCCTCCAGCTTCGATCAGCGCCCCTCCGCGCCGGACGACTACGCCCAGTCCGCCGAAATCTCCGACGACGACATCCCGTTCTAGGGTGTCTGAATGACGCCGAGGCCACGACCAGACATTTCGGCGATTTCGCCATGTTTCATCGTCAGCAATGTCGATGAAACCATCGCTTTCTACTGCGATAACCTCGGCTTCGAGACCAGGTTCAAGGAGCCGGCACGGGATCCATTCTTCGCCATCGTCGGCCGCGATGGAGCGCAAATCTTCATCAAAGCCGTCAAGGATGTGCAGCCGCTCCCAAACCATAAGCGCCATCACTACATGGGGTGGGACGCCTTCGTTTATGTGCCGGATCCCGATGCGCTTGCCGCCGAGTTTGCCGGGAACGGCGCAGCATTCAGCAAGCCTCTTGAGGATACGCACGACGGCTTGCGCGGTTTCGAGATTAGTGACCCCAACGGCTACGTCCTGTTCTTCGGCCGTCCAATAACGGAAGTTCCTCAGTCTGATTACGCGTAGACTTCATTCATGATCCGTCAGATCGCACCCCTGTTCTTTACCATCGACATTCCCGCAACGCTTGCCTGGTACAAAGCCAAGCTCGGCTTCGAGTGCGTGGGAACGTGGGGTGAACCGCCGTTCTACGCCATCGTGGCGCGCGACCAGCACGCGATTCACTTTCGCTGCGCCGAGCCGCCAACGCCCAATCCGGACAAATATGCGGAAGAACTGCTGGACGCATACATCCACGTCGAGGATGCGGACGCGCTGCATGCCGAGTACGCAGCCAGGGACGTGGAGTTCGTTCGGGAAATCGGCAACATGCCATGGCGCGCGCGAGAGTTTGTCGTGCAGGATTGCGACGGCCGCCTGCTGTGCTTCGGCGCAAATGCATAGCGCGAACCTGTCTTCGGGTTCCCAAAGATCGTCGTCGCCGATGAGCTATGCTTCGCGCAGTAAAAAGATCTTCCGGAAGTTTGCCGATAATTTCCCGTGCTTGGCGCACAATTGTCTTAGAGTCCAGCGAATGACTCGAAGAATCGCCCGCGCGAGCCACTCACGAGCGCCTATACCCCGCAAGGGGCACAAGTCTATGATTCTTAAGACTTTGACTATAACTCGCTTGAAATCAATAATATCGGGCGGGTGCCATCCATTATCTCCATGGAAACAAGGAACTTGTCCAAAAAGTATAGGGGGAGTGGGGGCGGTAGAACTGCTGTCGCACCCGCATACCCTTCGTGCGTCCAACACCTCTCAAGAGCAGCCCACCAGAGGTGGGTCTGGAAGCAGGATGCCGGTGGTGAGATGTTCCTGGCTAAAGGCCAAAAGGCAGAAGCTGGAACCTGCTCTTTGAAACTTTGCAATCAACCAACCCCTGTAGCTATATTCGGAGCACTGGCCATTTCCCATCTCCTCAAGCTCAAGGGGTTCCCATGCCTGCTGCTTTCTCACGCTTCGCTCTCTTGATCGCTGTCACCGCCGCTGCCGTTCCCGCACTTCTGACGCAGCAGAACCCCACATCGACCGACCTCAAATATCAGCTTCCGCCCGAAGTGATGGTCAAGCTGGTCGACGCGCCGCCTACGCCCACCATCAGCCTCTCGCCCGCGCACGCATCGGGTCCGCGCCGCATTCTGATTGAGCAAAGCTCCTCGCTGCCCACCATTGCCGACCTGGCCGAACCCGAGTTCCGCCTCGCCGGCCTGCGCTTCAACCCCAGGCTGGGCGCGCAAAGCCGCACACGATCCTTCGTCTCGCTCAGGCTGCAAACGCTGCCTGCCGCTGGCGCTTCGACCAAGCCCGTTGAAACCGCGATCACCGGATTGCCCGCCAAGCTCCACGTGCTTGCAGCGCAGTGGTCGGCTGACGGCCAACACATTGCACTGGTGAATGCCGCGTCCGATTCCGGCGCCGCTGAAGCTGCGGGCCTCAGCCTTTGGATTGTGGATGTGGCCAAAGCCAGCGCTGCGCGTGTCCCCGGCGTGCATCTCAACGCCGTTCTCGCCGACCCCATCTCGTGGCTGAGCAACACATCTCTCGCCGTCCTTACCGTTCCCGAGCATCGCGGCGCCGTTCCCACGCACTCTGAGGTTCCGATCGGTCCAGTGGTGCAGGAGAATGACGGAAAGGCGACACCGGCGCCCACGTACGAGGACCTGCTCAAGAATCCCTACGACGAGAATGTCTTTGAGTACTACGCCACCTCGCAGATTGCCGAAGTCCAGCTCGGCGGAACGGTGCGCAAACTCGGAAAGCCCGGCGTTTTCTCCAGCCTGGAAGGCTCGCCCGACGGCAAGTACATCTTCACCGAGGAATTGCATCGGCCATTCTCCTACCACCAGCCGTACGAGCGTTTCCCGCAGCGGCGCGAGGTCTTCAGCATCGCTAGCGGAGAAGCGAAGGTCCTGGACGACGCACCGCTCATCGACAATCTGCCTATCGATCGCGACGCGGTCGAGCCGGGCCCGCGGAGCTTCGGCTGGCGCGCCGATCAGCCCGCCACCATCCATTGGGTCAAGGCCGCCGATGGCGGCGACCCGAAGAATAAGGCAACCGTCCGCGATCGTTTATACACACTTGCCGCGCCTTTTACTGGCGAAGCTAAGCCCATCGCCGATCTTGAGATTCGCTTCCGCGGCATTGCCTGGGGCAACGAACATCTGGCCGTCATCACCGAGGGGCGCTGGAAGGATCGCAAGACGATCATTACTGCACTCGACCCGGCCACCGGCAAGCTCACGCAGCTCTACCAGGGCTCCATGCAGGATCGCTATCATGACCCCGGCCGCCCCATGGTGGAGCGCAACGCGCAGGGCTTTCCGGTGCTCCAGACAACGCCTTTCAAAGACGGCATCGGCATCTATTTTGCCGGTATGGGCGCTTCGCCCAAGGGAGACGCGCCTTTTGTCGCCGTCATGCCCGTGAATGCCGGGGAAAATCCCACCGAGTACCGCATCTGGCAATCGCAGGCGCCGTTCTATGAACTCGCTGCCGCCGTCCTCGAAACCGGCGAGGTCCTGGCCCGCCGTGAGTCAGCGGAAGAAAGCCCTAACTACTTCCTCATGCAGCCAACCTCTTCTGCCGGCCAGTGGACGCAGGTCACCAGCTTCCCCAATCCCTACGCAGGCATTCCCATGCCGTCGCATCAACTGCTCCACTACAAACGCGACGACGGCGTGGATCTGACTGCCGACCTCTATCTGCCCGCAGGGTACGACAAATCCAAAGGCCCGCTGCCCACGCTGATGGAGGCCTATCCGGCCGAGTTCAAGAGCCGCGCCGCAGCCAGCCAGGTCACCGGCTCGCCGTATGAGTTTGTCCGCATCGGCGCGCTCGCTCCCGGCTTCTTCACGCTCACCGGCTACGCGGTTCTGGCCAATGCAGCCATCCCCATCATCGGCGAGGGCTCGGCTGAACCCAACGATACGTACACCGAGCAACTGGTAGCAGGCGCCAAGGCCGCGATTGATGCCGGCGCAGCCACAGGCACTGTTGACCGCAATCGCGTCGGCGTGATGGGCCATTCGTACGGAGCCTTTATGACCGCGAATCTGCTGGCACACAGCGACTTGTTCCGTGCCGGCATCGCCCGCTCCGGCGCCTACAACCGCTCGCTCACGCCATTCGGTTTTCAGAATGAAGAGCGCACCTACTGGCAGGCTCCTGACGTTTACAACAAGATGAGCCCATTCTCCTACGCCGATAAGATCAAGACGCCTATCCTGCTCATTCACGGCGAAGCCGACAACAACACGGGCACCTTCCCGATTCAAAGCGAACGCTTCTACGATGCGCTGAAAGGCGAGGGCGCAACCGTCCGGTTTGTTCTGCTGCCACTCGAGGCTCACGGCTACCAGGGGCGCGAGAGCGTACTGCACATGCTGTGGGAGATGGAGAACTGGCTCGACAAGTACGTCAAGCCCGAGCAGCCGGTGGTTGCACAGCACTGAGTCGTTCGCGCGAGTGGAACCATCTGCGAAACGGAGAGCCTGGATGAAACTGGTCAGTTGGCTGTTGATGGCAACAGTTGCGCTCGGGTGTTCGTCGATGGTGATGGCCCAGGCGGGTTGCGTTGAAGACTCATTGAACCACATTCCGCAAAATGTCCTCGGCCCCGCGCAGGCCGATTTGGATCGCGATCTGCCGGAGATCGACATTCCCCAGCTTGAAACTGTCTATACCTCTCATCGGTATAGCGTGACGCAGGTGGTGGAGTGGTACCTGGGCCGCATCGCCCGATCCAACGGCATCTACCGCGCTGTGCAGAATCTCGACGTCGATGGCGCTTTGACCCTCGCCGCCGCCGATGACGCCGCTCTCAAGCGCGGCGATGCAAAGCGTGGCCCGCTTTTTGGCGTGCCCATCTTCATCAAGGCCAACACCAGCGTGAACGGTTGGATCACCACCGACGGTTGGAAAGGCTACTGCATTCCCGGTCATGAACTCATCGCACCGCAGGATGCGACGATCGTTGCCAAGCTGCGCGCAGCCGGGGCGATCATCCTCGGTCAAACCAACATGCCCGACTTTGCTGCATCGGACACCACGCGCAGCACAGCCTTCGGCCGCACCGGCAATGCCTACGATGTGCGCTTCAGTCCCGGCGGCTCCTCCGGGGGCACCGTTACATCCGTCACATCGAACTGGGCCATGTTCGGCACCGGCACGGACACCGGCAACTCCATCCGCATGCCCGCGGCCACCAGCGCGCTGGTTGGGGTATTTCCAACCCGCGGCCTGGTCAGCATCGCCGGGATCGCCCCGCTCGACTGGCTGCTCGACGATACCGGCCCAATCGCGCGCAACGTGACAGATGCTGCCATTGCATTGAGCGTGATGGCCGGCGAGGACCCAACCGATGCGCGCACCACCGGCTCAACTGCCAAGGCGCAGCCCGGTCCCTACATGCAATACCTCAAGGCCGGAGCGTTGCGCGGCAAGCGCTTTGGTGTGCCGGCCTTCATTCTGCATGGCACCGACACGCCCTTTCAGGGTGTGCCCAATGCCGACGCGGATGCAGCCGTGGGGCGCATTCCGCTGCGGCCGGAGACGCGCGCCGCGTTCATGAAAGCCATCGAAGGCCTGCGTGCGGCTGGCGCGACGGTTGTTTTTGACGACGATATTCTGCCCGACAGCTTCCCCAAGATGGTCGGCGACATCAAAACGCTTCCCTACATTCGCGAGGGCACAGAGCTTTTCCTCAAGGCCTACGGCCCGGCAGAGTACCACTCGGTTGACGAGTACCAGAAGGTTTTCGGCTCTTCGATTCCGGCAACCATCATCGGCGGTCCCGGCGATGGAGAGCATCTCAACAAAGCACTCGTCCAGGCCACTCTTGAAACCGATCCCCAGGTCGAAGCCAACCTGCTCACTCCGCGGCGCAAAGCCATCGAGGCTTACTTTGAAGCTCTTGATCACTTTGATCTCGACGGCTTCGTATACCCCGCTGCGCAAATGCCTCCGCCCGACGAAACCATGCCCCAGGACGGCCAGATCAGCGGCGGTCCGCACAGCGATACCGGTTGGCTCAACGACATTGGCGCGCCTGCGGTGGTAGTACCCGGAGGCTTTTATCCCGATGGACTTCCATTCGGCCTTGAGATTTCCGCGCGCCCGTGGAAGGACGGCGATCTGCTCGGCTGGGCTTACGCATACGAGCAGGCAACCAAGTTGCGCCGTCCGCCAGTGCTTGTCGAAAAAGGTCTTCTTCCCATCGACCGCTAGCCGGTTCCGGATCCGTCTCAGCCTAAGTCTTGCAGAACCGCCACGCGCTCTCGAATTCGCTTCGTGAAGGCCTGGTCCAAGGCCGACTCCGGATTCATCGAATCGAGGTTGACGTCGACGTTGGCCAGCGCTCCTGTGAGCGCGGCCTTTGCCAGCGCAATCGCCGTCGTCAAATCGGAGCTCATCTTCGGGTTGGTGATCGCGCGCAGCCCATTCGCGATTTTGTCTATTTCGGCAGCACTCTCCGCCACGCTCAGCGGCACGCTGGTTGCATGCTGCAGTGCATTGGAGATCGCTACGCCGCCATCCGGCGCGTCCTTTGCCGCCCTGTATGCCTTCATCACCACGTTGTAGGATTCGGCGTCGGCATCGATGGCGGCCTTCAGTTCTTCACGCAACTGCGCCAGCCGCGCGATGGCTTCGCTGAGCTGGCTCTCATACTGGAGATAAGCCTTCTTGCCGCGCGACATGGACGCAACCATCCCTGCCAGCCCTGCTGCCATTGCGCCGCTCGCAGCCGCTGCGCTGCCGCCTCCGGGAGTCGCCGTGGGCGCGGCGAGTTGTTCGATAAAAGGCTCGATCCCTGCGCGCAAAACCGCACCAGGGCCGCCCACAGCGGTCTTGCCGCTCATCACGGCAGCCAAGCGGTTTTCCAAGATCAGCGAAGAATCGAAGTTCTCCACTTGAAGAAACCACTCCGCAGCCTGCTCCAGCGCCAGCTTTGGAATCAATCCGACAATCTCGCTTGAAACCGGAACCACGCCGTACCGCGCCGCCTCCCGCTTCACAAACTCAAACACGCGATGAATGGGGGTCTGCTCGAAGTCGGTCAGGTTCATGGAAACCTGGGCCACGCCGCGCACCAGGAATCCCGCGCCCTTCACAAAACGGAAGCCGCCGGAGGAAGCGCGCGCTGCCTTGGCGATCTTCTTCGCGACATCCACATCGGCCGTATTCAAAAACACGTTGTAGGCGATGAGCGCTTTGCGTGCGCCCACCACGGTGGCCCCGGCCGTGGGATGCACACGCGGCTCGCCGAAATCAGGCTTGCGCGCCGGTTTGGTAGCAATTTCGTCGCGAATCCCCTCAAATTGCCCGCGGCGAATGTTCTCAAGATTCTGCCGTTCGGGAGTGGCTGCGGCAGCTTCGTACAAATACACCGGAATCTCGAATCGCCTCCAGATCTCCGCTCCCACAGTCTTGGCCATCGCCACGCAGTCTTCCAGCGTGACGCCGTCGATGGGGATAAAGGGAATCACGTCGGCTGCGCCCATGCGCGGGTGCGCTCCCTGGTGCGTTGTCAGGTCAATCAGCTCGGCGGCCTTGCCCACGCCGCGAATCGCCGCTTCCTGAATGGCCTCGCGCTCGCCGACGAGCGTGATCACGCAGCGGTTGTGGTCGGAATCCATCTCGCGGTCAAGCAGATAGACGCCGGGAATCTTCATGGCTTCGACGATGGCATCGACCTTGGCAGCGTCGCGGCCTTCAGAGAAATTGGGAACGCATTCGACCAGCGTGTTCGGCATAGGGAAGAGGATACCAAGTCCTAATCGTCGTCGTCCTTGGTGGACTTCCGGCTGCGTTCTTTCAGCATGGCCGGAACGGGCGTGTCGCCCATTGCGTCCTTCCACAGAATCACGTTCAGCTTCTGCGCGTCGGCGCGGTCGGCGTGGCGGAAGTCCATCTTCGTGCTCTCTTTCGCGCCTGCGGCCGTTTTCGGATTCGCCGTGTAGATCAAGCCGTTGTCACGATTGGAATAATCGGCCACATAGGGCTGCCGATCTCCCGGGCCGGTAAACAGCGTTGAGATCAGCGAACTGAACGCATCGTTGTTGTTCATGGGCGGCAGGCCGAGCAGCGTCTCCATGGTGCGGATGACGCTGACGGTGGAATAGAAACGGCTATCTACAAATGGAGCGGCCGCACTATCGCCAGATCCGGCCGCATGCGGCCCTGCATTCGCTCCATGCGGTGCATATTTACTCACAATCACGGCGAGGCTGCGGTGCGCGTCCACATGGTCGCCGCCATTCTGCGCGTCGTCTTCGAGAATGAAGAAAGCCGTGTCGTCCCAGAAGGGCGAGTGCGCAATCGCTTCAACAGCTCGGCCCACGGCGAGGTCGTTATCGGCGACCGAGGACTTGGGCGTTGGGCCGCCGGGGCGCGTGCCCGCGGTGTGGTCATTGGGCAGGCGCAGCATGACAAAGTTGGGCATAGTGTCTTTGCCCTGCTCTTTATCGGCGACCCAGCCCTTGAGGTGACGCATGAAAATGTCGACGCGAATCTGGTCGGGCACGGACAGCTCGAAGTCCGGCGCTTCCGGTGCGAAGTGGCCCACTAACTCCGGCTTTGTGGCGATGTTGGCGGCGATCAGAGGAATCGCCCACGGCCACTTGTTCACCCCTCCGCCCCACTCGGCGGGAAGCATTTCGCCCGGCGCGACGACTTTGTGCGCGCAGTCGTGGCCTTTGAGCATTGGTCCCAGCTTGGGATCGTCGACCTTCGCCTCGCCGCAGAAAGTGGTCGAGATGAATTCGCCGAAGTGGTAGTAGCTTTTGCCGTGCGCGGCCAGGTTGCCCCACAGATAGCCGCTGGCAGGCTCGTTGACATCGGGGATTTTCTGCAGCAGCGGATAGTAGTCGGCCACAACGCCTTCGAAGTCGTAGGTGCGCTGACCGCCGCGATAGGACTGTTGCCAGGTCTTCTCCAGATAATCCGTGCCGATGGCCGCCGTCGACCACACGTGCCCGTCGCCCGACACTTCGCCGGAATCGAAGAAGTTGTCGAGAACGCCAAACTGCAGCGCCAGCTTGTGTAGATTGGGCGTGATGGATGCGCCGTACATAGTCAGGCTGGGATCGCCGTTGCCCACCGGCTTTCCGTCTTTGGTCAGATCGCCGAAGACCTGATCGTAGGTGCGGTTTTCCTTGATGATGTAGATGACGTGCTTGATGCGGTCATGCCCGCCGCGGTCCTGTGCGCCGCCTGCAAAGGCGATCTTCTCCTGCGCGGCCTTCATGCGGTTCGACTCCAGGACGACCGAAGTTGAGTGAGGCAAATCTTTTTCGATCGCCACCGCATCCAGAGTGGCCAGCGAGCCGTGCAGCAGCGATGCGATGTAGGTGGAAGGCGTCTCATGGCGCTTGTCCTTGACCTCCTCTGTCAGTGCCTGGGGAAAGTTGTTGGGACCGGTGCCTTTGCCTTTGGCGGTGGCGACGTAGAGCGTGCCGCCGGATGCGGAGGCGATGAACGCCATCGACATTGGCATCCACTCGGTGGGCACAAATCCGATGGGCTCGACCATCCCCTGCTTCGATGCCCTGGTGGTGAGCTTCGCCGTGTCGATCACCGCAACGGCGTCGCTGGCCGAGTTGGCCACATAGAGCCGGGTGCCGTCCGCGTTCACTGCCAGCGCTTCAGGCTCTGCGCCGAAGTAGCTCTGCGCGGGCAGGCGCGTATCGAAGTACCCTTTGACGGAAAACTGCGCCCCCTGCGCTCCTGGCCCAACATTCAGAGCGGCGACGGCATCGCGATTGGACAAGGCTACATACAGCATGCGGCCATCGGGAGAAAACTCAAGTGCGCAAGGATGCGTGCCGGGAGCGACGGCGCTGTGGGGCTTCAACAATGCGAGCTTGCGTCCGACGGTGCCTGCTTTGAGATCAAGCTCCACGATCTCCGAGGCGTTCCACAGGGCGACGTAGGCGCGAGCCTCGTCCTTTGTAACCGCGAGCGCGATGGGATAGGTGCCGGGGATGGCATTGCTTTCGGAGAGATCGAATCGCTTTTCAATTGCGCCGGTGGCTGCATCGAGCAACAGCACGTCGTCAGAGAGATTGCCGGCGACGAGAAGCTTCTCGTGCCCCGCGGAACTGAGGACGGCGATCGAGGCGGGGAAGGGAACTCCCTTGTCGCCGTCCTTCTCGCCGATCAGTTTGGTTGTTTTCCCTGGAGCCAATTGCGCAAGCGGCAGAGGAATCAGGCGCTCCGGCGCAATCTTTCCATCGCCAAAGCTGTAGACGACAACGCCGCTGCCGGTGGCGTCTTTTCCGTTGCCGACCGGGTCGGAGATCGAGCCCATGCTGGCGTAGATGTGCTTGCCGTCGCGGCTGAATGCCAGTCCGGAATAGAGTGTCTGCTTCGCGGTTTCAGCAAGCGTGCGCGCGTCTGGAAAGTCCGTGAGCGCTCCGCTGCGGGTATCAAGCACCGCCAGCGATTGATCGTATTGCGACTCGTAGGCGCCGAAGCCGGCGTTCACAGTGACCACATAGCGCCCGTCGGGCGAGACGGCCATGCTCATGGGCAGACTGTTCAGGCGCTGCGGATGGCCGGGAATCTCGCCAATCAACTGCTTGCTGGTGGGCAGGTCCACCGTCTGCGCGGGCCCCAGTGTTGGTCCAATCAGCAGAGCGGCATAGACGACCGGAAACAGTACCTTCATATCCATCTCCAAACGTTATCAAAGCCTGCCACGCTTTCACATTACAAGCCTGTAAAGTAGCCTGAGCGAGCCTCCCCCGAGCGTCTGCCCCACGCAGTGGTGCAATAATACGGAGGGTATGAGAACGGTACTGACTGCAGAGAAGCTATGGGACGGGACGCGCCTGCTCGACCATCCCGTTGTCACCATCGAAGGCGGGAGAATCCTCTCCATTGCCTCCCGCGAGGATGGAGAGACGCCCGCGCAAGGCATGATTCTCGATTATCCGGGAGCGACGCTGGCGCCGTCTTTTTTTGATGTGCACATTCATGGCGCCGCCGGCCACGATGTGATGGAAGCTACGCCGGAAGCTCTATGGGCGATTGGCAGCTTTCTGGCGTCGCGCGGAACGGGCAGCTTTTTCGCTACCACGGTCACCGCGCCCATCGACAAGACGCTGCACTCGCTTTCCGGGCTGGCCAAACTGTTGAATTGCTCGGCGGATGAAACGGAAGGGCAGGCGCGTCCCGTCGGCATTCATCTTGAGGGGCCATTCCTTTCGCACGCGAAGCGCGGCGTTCATCCGCCCGCACTTCTGCTCGAGCCCGATATTGCAATCTTCGACAAGCTGTTCGACGCGGCCGAGGGACACGTGCGGCTGATGACGCTGGCGCCCGAGCTGCCCGGCGCGATTGCGCTGGCGGCCCACGCCACGAAGCGCGGGGTGCGCATTTCTGTCGGTCATTCCAATGCCACCTCTGCCGAGACCCGTGCTGCGATTGCCGCTGGAGCGGTAAGCGCAACCCACACCTTCAACGCCATGCGCCCGCTCGACCATCGCGAGCCGGGGATTCTGGGCACGGTTCTGACCACGGATTCGCTTTTTGCCGAGCTGATCTGTGACGGCATCCACACGGCTCCGGAGATTGTGAAGCTGTGGTGGAAGGCCAAAGGGCCGGAGCGCGCCATCCTGGTCACCGACGCGATGAGCGCAGCGGGGATGCCCGATGGCGAGTATCAGTTGGGCGGCTTCGCGGTGCATGTTGCCGACGGACGGGCAACGGCAAACGGAGTGCTCGCGGGCAGCGTGCTGACCCTCGACCGCGCGCTGGCCAATTTTGTTCGATTTACCGGTGCGCCGCTGGAGCAGGCGCTGCGGCTGCTGACGGTGAATCCGGCGGCGATGACCGGGCTTGATGCTGGATCGCTCGCTGTTGGCAAGGCTGCGAATCTTGTGGCTGTGGATACGGCAGGGAAGTTGGTTGCGTCCATCCAGAATGGGCGGGTGGCGGCGTAGCTGGCGCTGCGACTCCCATCGTAATCCTACCTGCGACCTTGTGCGAAGACCCGCTCATCGCGATAAAGCCGCGATGAACGGGGCACAGTCCCCGATACCATGTGAGTGGGGCACCGGGCGGGCTGGTATCAAATCCCAAGTCCGGGACTCTGGATCCTTCGGCAAGCTCAGGACAGGTTCTGGGGCACCCGTTCAGTTTGCTGCCGCCAGCCGTTTGGCGCGCCAGATGGCGCCTTCCAGCGAAACAACCAGCTCCTGCGCCACCGGCATCTCCGGCGCTGCGGCTTTGAGTCCGGCGAAGAAGGCCTCGCGGACCGTGGCCATCTTTTCCACCACGCCGCCGGTCCAGGCTACGGGAACTTCGCCCGCGATGTTGTGCTTGCGGCGCAGCTTGGCGCGTACCAGCAGCACAAACTCCACCAGGTCGGCTGCGGCCTGTTTTAGAATTCCCTGCGCTACTGCGTCGCCGGCCTCGGCCAGTTCATAGATTGCGGGCGCGAGCGCGGCAAAATCCGGGCCAGGCGTGCTGTCGCCCAGGTTGACCAGGTCGTCCAGGCTCGGCGTTCCCCAGATTTCGCCCACCGTTTTGAGGATTTGTGTAGGCTCTTCGCGGTCATGTGCCCTGAGAGCGCGGCGCAGGCTGTTGACACCGATCCAGTAGCCGGAGCCTTCGTCGCCCAGCCTGGAACTCCAGCCGCCGGCGGACTCGCGGCTGCCGTCCGCGGCGCGGCCAATGGTGTTCGAGCCGGTGCCGGCAATCTGCAGAATGCCCGGCCCGCCGTGGAAGGCGGCGTCGAGGGCAATCACCTCATCGCCCACCACCTCGGAGCGCTCCACGTGTGCATCCTCAAAAACCTTGGTAATCCACTCGGTTACGCCCGGCATGCTGGCGCTGGCCACGCCGCAGGAGGCGGCAGCCAGGCTGGAAACGCCGGCCTGCGCATAGACTTCCTTGAGCAGCGCGCGAAGGTTTGCTTCCGCGGCTTTCGCACCCACGCGCAGGCGCTTGATTGAACCGCTTTCAGCGTGCGCCAGGATTTGTTCTCCGGCGACAATTGATGCGCGGGTTCTGGTTCCCCCGCCGTCGATTCCCATGACCAGTTGCACAGTGTTATTTTTCCTTTACTTTAGGATAGCGCTTCCATCCTCGCGCAGGGTACCTGCCAGCACGTCGATTGTGCCGTCGATCTTCTGCTCGGGGGAAATCGTCAGGCCGAGCATGTGGGCGAGCCAGGGATACAGGTTTACGTTCTCAAACGGCGCAACCGTTTTTCCAGCGACAATATCCGGGCCGGCAGCAAAGAAGCTGGCCTTCATCTGCGGAACCTGCCGCGGATCGAACCCATGCGCCCCGACGGTCGGTGCTCGGTCTTCCTTGCCTTCAGGAGGCCCGTGTGCGCGAATGGCATAAGGGCCGGTGGCGATGACCACGGGATCGCCCTCGCGCGGATTCTGGTTGTAGTTCAGTTCGGCGGGGACGTTCTTGAGCCGGTAGACGACGAACTGCGACGAGGCCTTCTTGAGCTGGTTGTAGACGCGGGCGCGATCGTCCTCGGTTTTGCCGTAGAGCAGGGTGCCGGCAGTTTCAAATCCAGCGAGGTCGGCGAACTGGTCGAGGGTGACCCACTGCGGGGCCACTTTGACCATGCCGTGATCGCTGACCACCACGAGGTCAATGGGCAGGCCGGTCGAGTCGAGGGCGGCCTTGAGCTTGCCGATGAGGCCATCCATCTTGAGCTCGGCAGCCCTGGTCTCCGAGGCGTCCGGGCCGAACTCGTGGCCTTCGTGGTCGGGCTCGGAGTAGTAGATGGTGATGAAGTGGGGGCGCTCGGTGGCGGGCAGCTTCAAGAGGGCGAGGGCGTTGTCGATGCGGGCCTGCTGGGCGGCATCGGTGGCTTCGGTCTTCCCATTGAACTGCGCGTACCAGGTGGGCCGGAAGCCGGCGATCTGGGCCTCGGAGCCAGGCCAGAACAGGCACGCTGTGCGCATGCCCTGGCTCTCGGCCAGACTCCAAAGTGGAACGCCGCTGTACCAGGATCCGTCAGTGACGGCCTTGGCGTCGGCGATGGCGTAGCGTGCGTCCCTGGTGGCGTCGTAGAAGCTGTTGGCGACGAGGCCGTGGTGTTCAGGGTAGAGGCCAGTGACGATGGTGAAGTGGTTGGGGAAGGTCAGCGAGGGAAAGCTGGGCAGCATGCCTTCGGGCGCCCAGACGCCCTTCTTGCCAAGGGCGAGCAGGTTCTTCGCGCCGTCGCGCTTTGCATAGTCCCAGCGGAAGCCGTCGAGCGAGACAAGCACCACGTAGTGCTGGCCTTGCGCGCTGGCCGAGTTGGTCCCATTGTCGGTGTGGACGAGTGGGAGAGCTGGATTCTGCCCAGGGAAGCTGGCCGGCTCCTGAGCGGGGAGGAAAAGGCCCAGAGCCAGGGCAAGAAAGGCAAGAACTGCCGGGCGGAAGGTGCGTATACGCATCGAAGATCCCTCGGGATCAGCTTATCGCATGCGAGCCTGCGCAAATTGGAGCAGGTGAGTCGATCTGTCTTCCCGTTTACACTAGAGAGGTGATGGCGGAAGAGCTAGAAATTCGTTACGATCCGGCGGCGATTGAGCCCAAATGGCAGCAGCGGTGGGCGGCCGACCCCGCGCTTTATGCTGCCGAGCCCGTTTCCTGCGGCAAGCCCAAGTACTACGTGCTGGAGATGCTGCCCTATCCCAGCGGCAAGCTGCACATGGGCCATGTGCGCAACTACTCCATTGGCGACGCGCTGGCGCGGCACATGTGGATGCGGGGCTACAACGTAATGCACCCCATGGGCTGGGACGCCTTCGGCCTGCCCGCCGAAAATGCCGCGCTCAAGAACAACGTGCCCCCGCGCGAGTGGACGCTCTCGAACATCGCCGCCATGAAGCAGCAGTTTGAGCGCCTGGGCATGGGCTTCGACTGGGCCACCGAGGTCACCACCTGCCTGCCCGACTATTACCGCTGGAACCAGTGGTTCTTCCTGCGCATGTACGAGCGCGGCCTGGCCTACCGCAAGAAGAGCAAGGTGAACTGGTGTCCCGAATGCGCCACCGTGCTTGCCAATGAGCAGGTCATCGACGGCCGCTGCTGGCGCCATGAAGACACCATCGTCGAGCTACGCGACCTGGTGCAGTGGTTCCTGCGCATCACGGCCTACGCGGACGAGTTGCTGCAAGGCCTGGACAAGCTGGACGGCTGGCCGGAAAAAGTCCGCACCATGCAGCGCAACTGGATCGGGCGCAGCGAGGGGACGGAAGTCGACTTTTTTCTCGAAGAAATCGAGGGAACAGGGAACAGGGAACAGGGAACAGAAGAGCAGGGATCAGAGATCAGGGATCAGGGATCAGACCTGGATAATCTCATCGTCGATATAGGCCTTCGGGGTCTTGATGATGGTTCCAGCGATTCCCGCAAGCGCATCCGCGTCTTCACAACTCGCGTGGACACGATCTTTGGGGCGACCAGCGTGCAGCTTGCACCGCAGCATGCTCTTGTTGCGGAGTTCACCGCTGCCGACGCTGCGTTGAAGGCGCAGGTGGATGAACTCCTGGATCAGCAGAAGAAGGCGCGCGAGGCCGGCGATCTGGGCGCGATAGAAAAGCATGGCGTTCCGACCGGACGCTTCGCCATCAACCCCTACAACGGCGAGCGTGTGCCCATCTGGGTGGCCAACTACATTCTGGCCGACTACGGCACCGGCGCCATCATGAGCGTGCCCGGCCACGACGAGCGCGACTTCGAGTTTGCGTCGAAGTACAGGCTGCCGATTGTGGAAGTGATTCGCCCGGCGCATGAAACGGAGGCCGCGCAGAGCTTGCCCTTCATCTCAGAAGATGGCTTGCTGGTGAACTCCGGCGGATACGACGGGCTCACCTGTGAAGAGGCGCAGAAGGTTCTTCAAGAGGCAGCCGCGCGCAGTGGCTTCGGCGAACCCAAAGTGACCTTCCGCCTGAAGGATTGGGGCGTGAGCCGCCAGCGCTACTGGGGCACGCCGATCCCCATGATCCATTGTGAGCGCGACGGCATCGTTCCCGTGCCCGACGAGCAGTTGCCGGTGCTCTTGCCAGAGCAGATTGAGATCACGCAGCAGGGCGGTTCGCCGCTCAGCCGTGTGCCGGAGTTCGTCAACGTGACCTGCCCCAAGTGCGGCGGGCCGGCCAGGCGCGAGACCGACACGATGGACACGTTTGTCGATTCGAGCTGGTACTTCTATCGCTACACCGACGCGAAGAACTCGAACGCGCCGTTCGACTCCGATGTGGTCAAGTACTGGTTTCCCATCGACCAGTACATCGGCGGCGTGGAGCACGCGATTCTGCACCTGATTTACTCGCGCTTCTGGACGCGCGTTATGCGGGACCTTGGCATGATCGTGAACGATGAGCCGGCCACTCGCCTCTTTACACAGGGCATGGTCCTCAAAGACGGCGCCAAGATGTCAAAGAACAAGGGCAACGTAGTTTCGCCCGACGAGATGGTGGGTCGCTACGGCGCCGATTCCGCGCGCATGTACTCCTTGTTTGCCGCGCCGCCGGACCGCGATCTGGATTGGCAGGAGGACGGCGTGGCGGGGGTGAGCCGCTTTCTGGGCCGCGTGTACAGGCTGTCGGTGAAGCACGCGGCATTCGCAAAGAGCGGAAAGGGTCAGCAGAACCGGCAAGATGCGCTCAATGCCGGAGCCGTGAAGCTGCTGCGCAAGCTGCATCAGACCATCGCCAAGATCACGCAGGATTTTGAGGGCCGCTGGCATTTCAATACCGATGTCGCGGCGATCATGGAATTCGTCAACGAGATTCAGGCGGCGGACGCGCGGCTTGCGGCGGGCGAGATTCCGGCTTCGGTGGCATATGAACTGCTGCGCTCACTCGCGCTGCTGCTGGCGCCGTTCGCGCCGTATCTTGCCGCCGAACTATGGGAGATTTTGGGCGAAGACGGCCATGTTCTGCGGGCGTCCTGGCCAGAGAGCGATCCCGCGTTGGCGAAGGAAGAGGAGCTGGAGATTCCGGTGCAGATCAACGGCAAGCTGGTGACGGTGGTGCGCGTAGCTGCCGATGCCGGCTCCGGGGCCATTGAAGCGGCCGCACTGGCCGATGAAAAGGTGCAGTCGCGATCCTCAGGCAAGACTTTGGCCAAGATCATCGTCGTGCCCGGCAAGCTGGTGAATTTGGTGGTTAGATGACGGCTCCGCTGCGCGGAACCCAGTCGCTGGTCGGACAGATGGGCTGGGTTACCGATCGGCCTTCGCTGATTGCGCTCGAAGTGCTCTGGCGTTGGCTGTTCGGGATACCGTTTCTCTTGGTTTGCTTTACGCAGGCGCAGAGGATTCTTGCCGCGCTTCCGCTGGAGACAGCCGGATTCAACGAGATCGATACGCAGAACCCGTGGGTGGCCGCGGTGCAGATCTCCCATGTATGGGCCGCGTATCAGCCGCATTGGACTGCCGTGCTGCATTGGCTGCTGCCAGCGGCCGCTGTGGCCTGGATGGTCGTTTCCGGGCTGGGCAGGAGTCTGGTCTTCAAGCGGATGGACCCGAAGCTGCCGTTTCGCCCGCTGCCGATGATCGCCTTGCAAGCGGCTTGGCTTGCACTGGCGGCGGCGATGGCCTGGGGATGGTTCCGCTCCATCGGCTGGGTTGCAGCTACACACATTACTCCTGTGGGGGAGCCGGATCTGGTGGGCTACTCGATCTGGTTGATCTTTCTTTCGCTTGCGTTCTTCACCGCATGGGCGCTGGTGAGCTGGCCGCTGCTGATTGCGCCGCTGCCGATGCTCAAGGAAGAGCGCTCGGCACTGTCGTCGATCCGTGAAAGCCTGCGGCTGGGCAAAGCACTCACCGGCAAACTTGTGGAGATCAACCTGGTGATGGGAATCGTCAAGCTGGCGCTGATTGTGCTGGCGATGGTGCTGTCGGCCGCGCCGCTGCCCTTCAGCGACGAACTCGGCCCCGAAGCCCTGCACTGGGTGGCCGCAGCGGCTGTGCTCTTCTTTTGCGTAGCCAGCGACTACTTTCAGTTGGTGCGGCTTAAAGGTTTCATCGAGTTCTGGCGGATGTTCAGAGGCAGCGAGTAATGTAGTGTGAACTTGACGGCCTATCTTATGGCGCAGTGCTCTACGCGTATCGTACGATCACGGTACGCCCCTTTTCCAGCGTCAGGATTGCCTATGATTGAAACACCAGGGACTGAAAGCGCTCCTGCGAGCGGAGGCGGAAGGCTCCGCGCAAAGCCCAGAGTGCATCTGCGCTTCCTGGATGGCTTCCGTGGATTCGTGGCGTTGTACGTGGTTCTCTACCATGCGAAGCTGCAAAATTGGCCAGAATTTTCAGGCGCGCCCGGGCCGACAGGCTGGACACGCGCACTGACCAGCTGGCTGAGTTTTGGCGAACTCGCGGTGACTTGTTTCATTGCCATCTCCGGCTTCTGTCTGATGCTGCCGGTCCTCGGCAATAACGGAACCCTGGGCGGGGGGGGGGCGCGGCGGTTTTACTTTCGCAGGGCTCGACGTATCCTCCCACCTTACTATATGGCTCTTTTTCTTTCGATCGCGATTGTCGCTGGTCTCGGCGCCGAGCACCGGAGCGAACTTCCAGGCAGCACCGGTCAGATGACCACGGCAGGAGTGCTGACCCACTTGGCGCTTGTCCATAATGTCAACACGAGCACGCTACTGCAAATCAACGGGCCCATGTGGTCTATCGCGGTTGAGTGCCAAATCTATGTACTCTTTCCGTTGCTCATTCTGGCGAGGCGCCGCTTCGGCATCCTGCCGGTTGTCGGCGCGATCTATCTTCTGGCCTTGGTGCTCGAGAATCAGGTTCGGGATACACAGCACAAGGGTCTCATGCCGATTTATCTCTTCGTATTCCTGCTGGGGATGTACGCGGCCGAGTTCGCACTTGGACCACCGAAACGGGCCTTGATTTGGATTTCCGGCGCCATGGCGGCATTGCTGCTCGCCATGCTTCTGTTTCCGCAGCTTCGCTTCATTGCGGATATTAATGTTGTGGTCGGGATATTGACTTCTTCCATGCTGGTTATTTGCACCCAATGGCCGGGCATGTGGGTTTCGCGCGTTGCCAGCTGGAGGCCGATCGTCACAATCGGCACTTTCTCTTACAGCCTCTACCTGCTCCACGTACCGCTCCAGCAGTTCCTTTGGCTGGATATCCTTTTGCCGATGAAGTTGGGAAAAGTGCTGACTTTTACGCTTGGACTTACCGTGGGTACGGGGTTGATTGTGGTGTTTACTTTCTTGTTCTACCTTTTGTTTGAACGCCCGTTCTGCAGTGCCTTCATGAAGGCCAGCACTGCGTCGGAATTAGAATCGAGCCCAGCTCCGTCTCAGTAGCGGTGGACTTTTTGTGGCACTCGGGCATGCACGCGGAAACCGCTGCTCACACGCTGCGAAGGTGCGGAAAGAGTTTGCAGGTTACTTCCGATCTCGAGGCTGGGAATGGATCTCAGAAGACCTTCAGCCGAATCACAAGGTATTTCTTGGGATCGTCGCGGATGCTCTTGACCAACTGCCGTGCCTGGTCCAAGGTCTGGTCGGCATGGTCATAGAGCGAGCGGTTCTGGACGAACTGGCCCAATGAACCTTTCCCTTCATCCACGCCCTTGAGGATCGAGTCAAGGCGAGTGACAGTGTCGTCCAGCTTCTGCGCAAAGGCAGGGTCCTTGGCAATCTTGCCCAGTGCGCCGTGGCCGGCGTTGACCTCCGCTACCAACTGATTGGTGTTGGCGACGGCGGCGTTCAGGTTGTTGTAGAGCGTGTCGTCCTTGAGGAACTTGCCCGCGCTGCCTTTGCCATCATTGAGATCGGTGGTGATCTTCTCCAGCTTGTCCACGGCGGAGTTGGCGCGGTTGTAGAGGGTGTCGTCGGTCATCAGCTTGCCCAGCGAGCCCTTGCCGTCGGCCATGGCGCCGGTGATGGTCTGGAGGTTGGTGGCGATGCCGCTGATCTTCTTGTAGAGGTCTGGATCGTTGATCAGCTCGCCCATGGTGCCGCGCTTGGTGTTGAGTGTGTCCACCAGGGTCTCCACTTTGCGAATCAGCGCCGTGATCTCCTGAATGGAAACCTGGCTGGTGCGGATCACATCCTGAATGCTGGGCGCTCCGCCAGCCTTTAATTCAGCATTGTTCACCGGCTCGGGGCCTTTGGCATTTGCCGAGCTGATATCCACATAACTGTCGCCCAGCACGCCCGCCTGTGCGATGGTCGCGGTCGAATCGGCGTGCAGCCCATTGATGAATTCGTAGCCCACGTGCATGCTGACTTCGACGGGGGTCGGGCTGCGCTCGGGAACCACGCGGACATGGATCACATTGCCGATGGTGACGCCCTCAAGCGTTACCGGGGCTCCATCCTTGAGGCCAGCGGCATTTTCAAAGTAGGAGCGGAGCACGATCTTGCGGGCGAACAAACCGCCCGTGGAGCCCGACATGACAATGATGGCCGCGACAAGAACCGCCATGGCCACGAGGACCAGCGCTCCGACTCTAAGTTGCGACCACTTGATCTCTTTCCGGCTTGGCACGTAGCTCCCCTATTTTATGGATGCTGCTGTCGCCTTGAGGATAGCAGAAAGATTGTCCTTATTAACCATCTTCCAGCACCACGCTGGCCATGGCAAGCTCGGTGGTGTGGGTGAGGGAGAGGGCGGAGCGGGTTACGCCGAGGTGGGCGGCGATCTGCGCGGCGCGCCCGTGGAATCTGAGTGTGGGTCTGCCGCCAGGCAGGCGAACCACCTCGATCTCCCGCCAGCTTACGCCGAAACTGATGCCTGTGCCCAGTGCCTTTGCGCCGGCCTCTTTGGCGGCGAAGCGGGCGGCGAAGCTCTCTGCCGCATTCCGCTTGCGGCTGCAATAAGCCTGTTCCGTGGCGGTGTAGACGCGATCTAGAAAGCGCGCGCCGTAGCGATCCATGGATTGCTGGATGCGCTTGATCTCTGCCAGATCGATTCCGGTACCGATAATCATACTGTCTAACAAACTACATTATTTTGGTTCCATCCTTTGGCGTTTGTTGCGTTTGAGGAGATTTGCAGAAAGTGCCGCGTGAGGGTCCGGCCTGGCGTGGATGTGTGGAAACTCTGTTCTCCAATTACCAGTTCAAGGTAATTGAAGAACCTGGTGCGCGCGGATGTTTGAAAGCCGGGCAAAGGCCGTTCGACTCCGGTACAGCGGTCAAGCACTTCGCCGGGGCTCCGATAACGAGATTGTGAGGCTGAGCATGGCGGACCTCGAAGTGGGGCAAGCGTTCACCATTCCGTGGGCAATGCAGATGAAGGCTGTCTCCACTGCGGAGCCGTCCCGGCTTGTGCAGACGCTTACGGGCGCGATTCTTGGTTGCGGCGGCTGGGTGCTGAGCCGCGGCGCCAACGACACCGGATGCGTGAGCATGCTGTTTGAGTTTGAGCGCCAGGCGTGTGTGGACATTTACAGCGTGCTGATTGCGGCAGGCCTGGAACTGAGCCAGAACGGTCATGTCCGCTTCACCGAGCTTTGCCAATGCACCCGCAGCCAGATTCGGGATTGCGGCTCGGAGATCGCCAGCATCGACCTCGAGGTTCAAACGTTTCCGGTGGAGATGACGCATAGCTCTTTTGCGCCGAAGGCGGTTTGAGCACCGGTTGCGGGCTGCAGGGGTTTCACAGGCTGCGGAAAAACGCGGGATTTCGGGTTGAATTTTGGGGAGATGGCGTGGGGGCTGAAGCCCCTTCTCTCATTGTAAACAGGTTATGGCACGACTGAACAGGCTGCGGAAAAAGGCCTGGTTTTGGGCGAAACTCGGCAAAAGCATACCTCAGGGGCTGAAGCCCTTGTTGATTTAATTGGCTTTATGCCGGGATAAATCCCCGGCCTACCGCCCGAACGAGTTTTTCCGCAAGCTGTGAAGTCGTGCCCCTTCGCACATCTTCGTCAACTCGGATTCTTCCCGCAGCCTGTTCAGCCGGCTTCGACTAACCCGTAGCGGCGCTGCCAGGCTTCCTTGAGCCGCGCCCACACGCGCGCGCGCTCGGGCTCGGTCCCTTCAGCAGCTTGCTTGCCGGGATTTGCGAATCGCTCGGCCTCCAGCTTGGCCAGCTCCAGCAACTGGCGGTCGCGCACCAGGTTGGCGACGCGAAACTCGGGCAGTCCGGCCTGGCGGGTACCGAAAAACTCGCCGGGGCCGCGCAGGTTCAGGTCCAGCTCGGCCAGTTCGAATCCGTCCTGCGTGCGCACCATCGCGTTCAGCCGCTCTTCGCCAAGCGGAGAGACACGCTCGCCGGTGATGAGAATGCAGTAGCTCTTGGCGGCGCCACGGCCGACCCGCCCGCGCAACTGGTGCAACTGCGCCAGGCCAAACCGCTCCGCGTGCTCCACCACCATCACCGTGGAGTTGGGAACATCCACGCCCACCTCAATCACCGTGGTGGCGACGAGGACGTCGATCTCGCCGCGCTGAAAGCGGCGCATGATGATTTCCTTCTCGTCGGCGTCGAGGCGTCCGTGCAGCAGCCCTACGCGCAGCCCGTTCAGCGGCCCGGTGCGCAGCTTTTCGTGCATATCGACAGCGGATTTCAATCCTGATTTTGCGCCGGGATTCGCCTCCTGCACGGCTTTCGGGAAAAGCTCCGCGGTTTTTCCCTTGCGGACGGCAGGGCGTGCCGTCTTGCGCGCTGGCGTGGGCGGCGACGCAAGCCCCGCGTCCGGGTCGTCGTGTGAAAAATCAAGCTCCGGCTGATCGTCCCTGGTTCCTTCAATGACCGGGTAGACGATGTAGGCCTGGCGGCCCTGAGCGACTTGCTTGCGCACAAAATCCCAAACTTCTTCGGCGCGCTCGCCGGGAACGCGCCGGGTGACGATGGGTGTGCGCCCAGGCGGCAGTTCGTCGAGGATGCTTACGTCGAGGTCGCCGTAGAGCGAGAGCGCAAGGGTGCGCGGAATCGGTGTCGCGGTCATCACCAGCACGTCCGGTTCGGCCTGATTTGGCTTCTTCATCAGCTTGAACCGCTGCAGTACGCCGAAGCGATGCTGCTCATCGACTACAACAAGACCTAGGCGATCGAATTCGACCTTCTCTTCGATCAGCGCATGGGTCCCGATGACCAGTTGCGCCTCGCCGCGGTTGATGAGTCCGCGCGCGTGGCGCTTCCGTTCCTCATCCAGTGAGCCAGTCAGCAGAACAGTGCGGTAGCGGCGCGATGAACGCTCCAGCAGCTTGCGTGCGGCCAGAAAGTGCTGTGTGGCCAGAATCTCAGTAGGCGCCATCAGTGCCGCCTGGTAGCCGTTTTCCATGGCAACCAGCATGGCCTGCAAAGCGACAATCGTCTTGCCCGAACCCACATCGCCCTGCAGAAGGCGCCGCATGGGACTGGGCGCGCGCATGTCGGTCACAATCTCTCCCAGCGCGCGCTTCTGGGCTGTAGTCGGATGGAATGGAAGCACTTCGCGGAGAGCCTCGCGCACCTTATCGGTGGTGGCAAAGCCGATGCCGGCGCGCTCCCGCATCCGCCTGCGCTTGAGTTCAAGACCCAGTTCCAGAAAGAACAGCTCTTCAAAGATCAGCCGCCGATGCGCGGGCGTGGCCGAGCCTTGCAACTGGGCAAAGGGAGTGCCCTCGGGCGGGTAATGCACCTCGCGCAGCGCCGTTTCGCGATCGGGAAGAGCAAGCCGGGCCAGCATGTCCCTTGGCAGGCACTCGGGAACCGCGCCGCGCACGCTCTCAAGCAGGTGAAAGATCACCTTACGCTGCCAGCGCGAAGCCAGCCTTGCCCCGCCCAGCGACTCGTAAACCGGAGTAATGCGGCCGACTTCGAGGAGGCGCGTTTCGGCGTCGTCCGTTGCGTCGGGCAGCAGCTCGAATTGCGGCTGGATCATCTTCAAATTGCTCGATGACCGGGACGGTTCAACGCGGCCGTAGACGGCGATGGTTTGCCCGGCCAGAAATTTGCCCTGCAGGTAGCTTCCGTTGAACCAGATGCACTTCATCGCCAGCCGCCCCTGGCCCACGGTCAGCTCGAAGATGGGCGCCTTGCGGGTGCGCAGCAGCAATGAGCCGCGTACTTCGGCGATCGCGCTGGCGGTTTCGCCGGGTTTCAGTTCGTCCAGGCTGCGGGGATTCTGGCGGTCTTCATAGCGAAAGGGAAGATGGTAGAGCAGGTCTTCGGCGGTCTGGATGCCCTTGACGGCAAGCAACTCCGCCACCTTGGGGCCCACGCCGCGCACATACATCACCGGGGTGTCGAGGCTTGCCACACTCTGGATGCTACATGGCGGACACGCGCAGGGACAATTCTGCGAGTATCAGGCCTTCATCAGGAAATACGCTTCTACGGCCATGCTTAGCGCCGCGGAATCGATCGAAGGCTTTTTCCCTTCGTACCTGGCATTCCAGATGACCTGGTTCACGATATCCCGGGGATGGCACGAGCGCAGCTCCTGCTTGAGGGTCTCGCGGATGATCCCGATGAGTTCGTCGCAGATGCCGGGGTCGCTCTCTACGCTGTGTTCTCCGGCATAGCGCCGGAAGATCTCGCGGAATTGTTCGTCTGAGACCGAGCCGATCTTGATCTTGGTTTGAATGCGGCGCAGGAAGGCCTGATCGACCAGCGCGTAGGGGTCCATGTTCGACGCGAACACGACCAGCATTTCAAATGGGATCTCAATCTTCTTTCCGCCCGCAAGGGTGAGAAAGTCGATGCGGCGATCGAGTGGAACGACCCAGCGGTTGAGCAACTCTTCCGGACGAAGCCGCTGCCGTCCGAAGTCGTCGATGATCAGCACGCCATTGTTGGCCTTCATCTGCACGGGGCCCACATAGAACTTGGTGAGCGGGTTGAATTCGAGGTCAAGCATATCCACCGTCAGCTCGCCGCCAACCATCACCGTGGGTCGATGGCACATCACCCAGCGCTCATCGCGGCTCTCCGGCCCCGACTCGGGCGCGCGACGGTGAATGGCTGGATCGAAGACAGTAATGACCTGGCCGTCAACTTCCACGGCGTGGGGAATCCAGACCGCATCCTCGGCCAACACACGCGACAGCGCCGCGGCCATTGTGGTCTTGCCCGTTCCCGGCGGGCCATAAAGAAAGATCGCGGAGCCGGAGTTGAGCGCGGCTCCGAACTGGCGCAGCGTCTTCTGGTCGATCACCAGGTGCGCGAAGGCGCGGTCCACATCGGATGGGCGCACGATCGCGTTGCGCACACTCTGCTTCCTTGCCTGGTCCACGTAGCTTTGCAGAGATACGGGCGCGACCCCGGCATACTGGCTTTGCGACAGCACTTCCATCGCACGGTTTCTGCCCTGGGTGGTGATGGCGATCCGCGGAACGTTGGCGGACATTCCCGTAACCTGGCAGTAATGCTCCGCGCGCAGGCGGAAGAACAGTTCATTCGCCACTTCAAAACTCAATCGAGTCTTCTCAGAGATCTCGATGATCGAAAGGGAACCGGACAAGTAAAGAATCTTGAGCGCCAGATCTTCGAGAACAGACTGTCGTACATCGAGATCCGCAATCGATTGGGGCTTCAGAGCGGGTCCTGAAATGGGCTCAGCTCGTACAAAATCCAGTAGTGTCTGCAGATGATCCGCTTTCATTTGCTTTTCCTTCAGCAAGGATATTCTTTGCTACAGCTTGCGAAGCCGCCGAGTAGCCCGGCGAGCAAGTCCCCGTCACTCCTTTGTTACCCCATTGAGGGAGCGACTGTCTCAAATCTGGACAGTTGGAGGAAAAGAGCTGGGGGGAAACCACGCGGCGCACTACGGCGTATACCGATCGGGCGATCCCTGCGCAAAGCGGGCTTTGCTACACTCGACGAAGACCGTATCCCCGATTTACCAAGCGTTTGATTACAAGAAGAGCGGCGGGAGAATTCATGCCAGTTGTCGAACTCGCGGGAGTGACCAAGGCCTACGAGAACAAAGTTGCCGTCAACAATCTGAGTCTGTCCATCGATGCGGGCCAGATGTTCGGCCTTCTGGGCCCGAACGGAGCAGGCAAGACCAGCTCCATCCGCATGATGATGGGCATCACCATCCCCGACACAGGCACGATCAGCCTCTTCGACAAGCCATTCGATCGCAAGAGCCTGGAACGCGTAGGCTACCTGCCGGAGGAACGCGGCCTCTACAAGAAGATGAAGGTTCTGGAGCAACTGGTTTTCTTCGGTCAGTTGCACGGGCTTAGCGCGGAAGAAGCGACCAGACGCGCCACCTCATGGGCCAAGCGGATGGAGATTGCCGAATCTCTCGGGAAAAAGACCGAAGAACTCTCCAAGGGCATGCAGCAGAAGATCCAGTTCATCGCCACGCTCTTGCATGAGCCGGGCCTGATCGTCATGGACGAGCCATTCAGCGGCCTCGACCCGGTGAACGCGGTGCTGATGGAGCGCACTCTTCTTGAACTCAAGGATCAAGGCAAGGCCATCCTGTTTTCGACCCATCGCATGGACCAGGTGGAGAAGCTGTGCGACTCCATCTGCCTCATCAACAATGGGCAAGCCGTGCTCAAAGGCAATCTGCGCGAGATCAAGGCGACCTATGAACGCAACCGCGTGATTGTCGAGTTTCAGGGAAGCTCCGCTTTTTTAAATTCCGCAGAGATAGCCGAAGCAAAAAACTTCTCAGGCCACGCCGAGATCAAGCTGAAGCCCAACGGCGACGCGCAGAAGCTGCTGCATGAGGCAGCAGCGGCGGCCACCATCTACCGCTTCGAACTGGTTGAACCTTCGCTTGAAGAGATCTTCATCCAGACCGTGGGAGGCAAGGCCAATGCGTAACATTCTTCTCATCGCGAAACGTGAGTATCTGGAGCAGCTCAGAGGCCGCGCCTTCAAAATCTCCACCATCTTGATGCCGCTCCTGATTGCGGCGCTTCTGGGCTTCAGTCATTACATGGACCGCAAGGCCAACACCGGCAAGCACATTGCAATCGTGGGCCAGGACGCGGCCCTCGCCAATGCCGTCCGTCAGCAGATGCTGGACGACAAGGACGCCCAATACACGGTAGATGTGACCGCGCCGGCCAGCGCCGAAGAGCGCGCCGAATTGCAGAATCAAGTGCATTTGAAGAAAATCGATGGCGTTCTGTCCATTGACACCTCCAATCCGCAAGAGATTACGGCCAGCTTCATCTCACTTTCCGTGGCCGATGTTTCCGCGTACGGCGGCCTGCAAACGGCCTTGAATCGCGGTATCGTCAACGAGCGATTGATCGGCAAAGGCATGAGCCAGGCAGCGGCCGACGCGATGCTGGCCAAGGTCTCCATCGACGCTCTGCAACTGGATAAAGACGGAAATATCGGGAAGAGCAACGGGAAAGCCACCGTCATCAAAGCGACCCTGATGCTGCTTCTGCTTTCCATTCCCATCATGCTCTATGGGCTTGATATGGCGCGGGCGATCATCGAAGAAAAGACATCGCGCATCTTTGAAGTGATGCTGTCCGTGGCCAGGCCCGGCGATCTGCTGACCGGTAAGCTGGTGGGCGTGGGCGCGGTAGGGCTGACGCAGATCGCGATCTGGCTGGCCTGCGCCGCAATCTTTTTGGGAAGCGCGCTGGCTGCCGAGTTGCTGACGGGCGACATCGCCATCCACTTCTCCTGGGCCGAGGCTATCCTGTTTCCCGTCTATTTCTTGTTGGGATTCGCGCTGTTCAGCGCCATCTTCTCCGGCCTGGCGGCAACCTGCGAAACCGCGCAGGACTTGCAGAAGTTCATGTGGGTGGCGATTATTCCGCTCTACACCAGCATGGGCCTGCTTCCGGTCATGATCAAGGACCCCAACTCCGCATGGAGCATTGCTGCAACGCTCTGTCCCCTGACCTCGCCCTATGTTGCCATGGCGCGCATGGGCATGACCACGGTCCCACTCTGGCAGACTGGCCTTTCAGTCATTTTGCTGGCGCTTTCCACCTGGGGTGTCCTCTGGTTTTCGTCGCGGCTCTATCGGGTGGGCATCCTGATGTATGGAAAGCGGGCTACACTGCCGGAGATCGTTCGCTGGATTCGTTACAGCTAGAATTAAAGCAGTGACCGCGGAAGCCAGCTCCCGATTCAGCTTCGGCCAGCGTATCGTGCTGGCCATTGTCCCACGCATCGTGTGGGCTCTGCTCCGTGTAGTGAGCCTCACCTGGCGCTTTGAGGTGATTGCGGAAGAAGGCGTCACACCCTTGCTGTTTGGGCTCGGCGCGGGCGGTCAGATCTTCTGCTTCTGGCACCAATGCGTGCTGCCATGCACGGTTTACTTTCGCCGCACGCACGCGACTATTCTCATCAGCCGCAGCTTCGACGGCGAACTGATCACGCGCATTCTGGAGATGTTCGGTTTCCATGCCGTGCGCGGATCAAGCTCCCGAGGCGCGCGCGAAGGGCTGCTGGGCTTAAAGCAAGTGATTGAAAGCGGCAGACCAGCCATCTTTACTGCCGATGGGCCGCGCGGGCCCATCTATCAAACCAAGATGGGCCCCATCAAACTGGCGCAGATCACTGGCGCGCGCATAGGCTGTTTTCACCTGGAACCTGAGAAGGCGTGGGTTCTACGGTCGTGGGATCGCTTTCTGGTGCCGAAACCGTTCACGCGAATTGTGGTGAGCTGGGCGCAGTGGACGCATGTTCCCGCAGATCTCCCCGCCGAGGAGTTCGAGACCAAGCGGTCGGAGTTGAATGCAGGAATTGAACGCGCCCGCATGAACGCATACGCTTACTTCAAGAAGGCGAAGCCATGAGCAGGGAGCCGGAAGATACGGTTGGACTGCTCGTTGAAGACTTCGACTTCGAACTGCCCGCGGAGTTGATTGCGCAGGAGCCTCCTGCGGAGCGCGGACTGAGCCGCATGCTGGTCATGGATCGTGCAAGTGGCGCATTGCGCGATGCGAGCTTTGCCGATTTCCCGTCGCTGCTCAACCGCGGCGATCTGCTCGTCCTCAACGATAGCCGCGTCATTCCTGCGCGGTTATATGCTCAGCGCACTTTGGTGCGCGACCGCCAACAGCCGAGCGGCCAGATTGAAGTGCTGCTGACCGAGCCCGCCGGCGACAACGCGTGGCGTGCTCTTGTGAGGCCGGGAAAGAAGGTCGGCATCGGTGAGAGGCTCGCCTTTCCCGCGACCAGCGAGACTACTGAAACTGGGGCCATTGAACTTGAAGCGGAAGTGCTGGATCGCGGCGAATTCGGCGAGCGCATCCTTCAGTTCAAGCCAGTCGGCGATTTTTTTGCGGTGCTCGATCGCATCGGCCACATGCCCCTGCCGCCCTATATTCGCCGCGACGATGCGGCCGGCGATCGCGAGCGCTATCAGACAGTCTTTTCGAGGGAACGCGGCTCCGTGGCCGCGCCCACGGCCGGACTGCACATGACGCCGCACGTATTGAATGAACTTGCCGCAAGGGGCGTTGAGATTGCGCACGTCACGCTGCATGTTGGCCTGGGTACATTTGCTCCATTGCGCGTGGATCGATTGCAGGATGTACATCTTCACCGCGAACGCTACACGCTGCCTGAGGCTACCGCGGCTGCTATCAATCGCGCCGTAAGCGAAGGCCGGCGCATCGTTGCGGTCGGCACAACAGTCGTTCGAACGCTGGAGCACTGCGCGCTTCAGGCTGCCAACGGTGCGCTCGCGCCGCACTCCGGCACAACAGAAATCTTTATCTCCCCAGGATTCCAGTTCCGCCTGGTCGGCGCTCTGCTCACCAACTTTCACCTTCCCAAATCAAGCCTCCTGATGCTGGTGAGCGCCTTTGCCGGCCGAGAACCGGTCCTCGCCGCATATTGTCATGCCGTTCAGCACAAATACCGCTTCTTCAGTTACGGCGATTGCATGTTCCTGACCTGAAGCCGATGCCTCCGTCTCGGCTCCTGCGGGGGGTGAAGTTCCGCGCCCCATCCATTCCGCTTTTTTGCGGAATGGGTGGGAAGCAGTAAGCTAGTGCGAGCCTCGCGCGAGCGTCTGCTCCACGCAGTGGCCTGATAAACTCAGTACCGTGCCCGATCAAGCCAAGCCGCCCGTTTTTCTGCTCGACACCATGGCGTTTATCTTCCGCGCCTACCACGCGATGCAGCGCAGCCGTCCCATGTCCACGCGCGGCGGGTTGCCGACGGCGGCCATCTACGTCTTCGTCAACATGATCAAGAAGCTGCGCCAGGACTTCGCGCCGCAGTACTTTGCCGCGGTCTTCGATTTGAGCGGCGAGGTGTTTCGCGACGAGCGCGCGCGGACCATGGGCCCGCTGCGCAAGTGGAATGGAAAGACGCAGAGCTTCGACGAGGTGAGCTACGAGGGCTACAAGGCCAATCGCGCGGCCATGCCCGAGGATCTGCGCCGTCAGATTCCCTACATCCGTCGTGCGCTGGAGGCGCTGCGCATTCCCATCCTTGAAGCGCAGGGTTTTGAGGCCGACGACGTGATCGGCACGCTGGCCCGCCAGGCGGCCGAGCAAGAGCATGAGGTGTTCATCGTCTCCGGCGACAAGGACATGATGCAACTGGTTACGCCGCAGGTGAAGATCCTCAATCCGCAGAAGGACAACCTGATTCTCGATCCCGCGAAGGTGACGGAAACGCTGGGCGTGCCTCCGGAGAAGGTTGTGGATGTGATGGCTCTGCGCGGCGATTCGGTGGATAACATTCCCGGCGCACCGGGCATTGGCGACAAGGGAAGCGTGGACCTGATTCTTGAATTCGGTACTGTGGAGGCCGTGCTTGATCGTGCCGCCGAGGTCAAGCGCAAGAGCTATCGCGAGTCGCTGGAGCAGAATCGCGCGGCGGTCCTGCTTTCGAAGGAACTGGTGACGATTGACAGCCATGTGCCGCTCACGCTGGACCTGACTGCGATGGAGACACAAGCGCCTGACATTGAGGCCTGTCGCGAACTTTTCACCGAGCTTGAATTCACGTCCATGCTGCGCGAACTTGCGCCCTCTGAAACCGGCCCCGCTGTTGAATTGATTGAAGAGCCGACGGATGAGCAGGCGGCTGCATTCTATTCCGCTGCGCGGGCAGAAGGCTTTGCCTTCGCGCTCGACGCCAAAGAGCCCGAGGCAAACGAAGAAGACGAAGAAGCTCAGCAGCCCATGAACTTCTCGCTGCTGGATGCGCTAGAGGCTGCGGAAAAGAAAACCCGTTTCAGTGTTGGTGTTTGCGCGGAGCCTGCGACAGCTCTCCGCATTCCGCTGACGCCTGAGTTGCGAGCCCTGCTTGAAGATGCGTCGGTGCCTAAGCGGCTCCACGATTGGAAACTGGCGCTCCATGTTTTGGGCGCCCTTGGCGTTGAGTTGCACGGCGCGGTCGAAGACACCATGCTGCTCTCGTATGCGCTTAATCCCACACATGCCACGCAGGCGCTTGCCGATGTGGCTGCTCGGCATGAGCAGCTTGCACCGTCCACGCTTGCCGCGAGCGCGGCTGCAATTCATGGGCTCGTTCCCGCGTTGCAAGCTGAGGTTGAGAAGTCTGGCGTTGAGCGTGTCTATCGCGAGATCGATCTGCCGCTCGCGCCGGTTCTCTTCGGGATGGAGCAGGCCGGCGTGCGCATCGATATCGGCGTTCTCGATGGGCTGTCGAAACGATTTGCAATTGAACTGGGGCGCGTGGGCGAGCGCATCTTTGAGTTGGCTGGACGCCGCTTCAACATCAACTCGCCCAAGCAACTGGGCGAAGTGCTCTTCACGCATCTTGGGCTGCCCGCGCCGGCCATTCGCGGCAAGGGGAAAGCGGTCTCAACGGCGCAGGATGTGCTGGAACAACTGGCCGAACAGAACGAAGTTCCACGATTGGTGCTCGAGTACCGTCATCTGTCCAAGCTCAAGTCGAATTACATTGACGCGCTGCCGCTGCTGGCGGATGCAAACTCGCGCGTGCATACGACATTTATGGCGGCAGCTACGGCTACCGGTCGGCTCTCGTCGGTGAATCCGAATCTGCAGAACATTCCCATCCGCACGGAACTGGGCCGCGAGATTCGCGCCGCATTTACTGCCGCGCCGGGAACGCAACTGCTCTCCGCCGATTACTCGCAGATCGAACTGCGTCTTCTTGCTCACTTCAGCGGCGATCCGCTGCTCAAGAAGGCCTATGCGGAGGACATCGACATTCATACGATGACGGCGAGCGAAGTCTTTGGAGTGCCCGCTGATGCGATGGACAAGGAGACACGCAATCGCGCCAAGGCCGTGAACTTCGGCATCGTCTACGGCATTTCGCCGTTTGGGCTGGCGGCGCAACTGGGCATTCCGCAACAGGAAGCGCGCGCCTACATCGACCGCTATTTCGCGCGCTACCAGGGCGTCCGCGCATTTATTGAGAAGACTCTGGAGGCCACTCGGCGCGAAGGTTCGGTGCGCACGCTGTTTGGGCGCGTGCGACCCATTCCCGACATCGAGAGCCGCAATCCCAACCAGCGCGGGTTTGCCGAGCGGACTGCGGTCAATACGCCTCTGCAGGGGACCGCGGCGGACCTGATCAAGCTGGCGATGATCGCGATCGACCGCAAGCTGACGGAGCGGGGCCTGAAGACGCGCATGGTGCTGCAGGTTCACGATGAGCTGCTCTTCGAAGTGCCGACCGATGAGACCGCCGCGATTGAGTCGCTGGTGCGCACGGAGATGGAAGGCGTGGTTGAGCTGAGCGTGCCGCTGGTGGCCGACCTGGCATTCGGAGAAAATTGGCGCGACCTGTAGCTAGTTTCTGCTGCGCACCTTGGATAGCAGGCGCAGGATCTCGAGATAGAGCCAGACCAGCGTGACCATGATGCCGAAGGCGCCGTACCACTCCATGTATTTGGGAGCGCCGTATTGCACGCCGCGCTCGATGAAATCGAAATCGAGCACGAGGTTCAATGCGGCAATCGCGACAACAAACAGGCTGAAGACGATGCCGATGGGGCTGGAGCCGTTGATGGCAGCGAAGCGGATGCCGAACATGCCGAGCACCATCTCCAGCAAGTAGAACAGCGCAATGCCGCCGGTGGCGGCGATGATGCCTATGCGAAACTTCTGCGTCACGTGGATCAAGCCGGTGCGGTAGACGAGCAGTAGCGCGAAGAGGGTGCCGAAGGTAAGGCTCACTGCTTCAATGGCGATGCCCGAATAGCGCAGTTCCAGCATCGAAGAAAGTCCGCCCAGCACCAGGCCTTCCAGCAGCGCGTAGATCGGCGCGGTCACCGGCGACCACTCCTTCTTGAAGATGGTGATGAGGGCGAAGACGAATCCGCCGATCGCACCGCCGATCATCAGCGGGGCCACATCGGCGATATCGCGCGACTGGAGAAATGTGTGCCAGGTCCACGCCGCGGTGGCGATGGCGCAGACCAGCAGTATCCCGGTCTTGTTCACGGTGCCGTTCAGCGTCATGCGGTTGGCGACATCGGTAATGCCGCCATATCCCCCGCCTGAGACGTCGCGAAACGTGTTTTCGCCGAGCGCCGGATTGGATGTCTTCATCAGTGCCATGTGGTTTCTCCGAATTGCGCGTACAGATCATTCCGCGTGTTGGTTGGACGCAAGAACATGCTGCTTCAGACTCAATTTTAGTCCTGTCGCAGGCAAATATCATCCTGTGGAAGGCGATTACTCGCTGGAGTGAATCGCTTTGTGGCGGCTCACGTCGTCCCCATCGCCACTACGCAGGCTTTGGAAGACAAAAGTGGAGAGAACGGTGAGTGCGCCGAGAAGCAGGAACGCTCTGTGCAGCCCGCGGATGACTTCGAGCGGCTGAGAATGGGGTGTCGCCGGAAGGAAGAATGCCGTGGTCAGGCCTGCAATGGCGACTCCGAAGCTGATGGACATCTGTTGCGTTGTGCTGGCGATGGAACTGGCGCCACTGGCTTCGATTTCGGTGGTGTCGGCATAGGCAAGGGTGTTCATGCTGGTGTATTGCAGGGAAGAGAAAGCACCGTAGCCAAACGCGAGAAGCACGATGAGCCACACGGGTGTGCGGAGGCCGATGGTGGCGAAAAGCATCATCAGAATGCCGACAATGATGGTGTTTGAAATGAGCACGCCGCGGTAGCCAAGAAAGTTCAGGACGCGCTTTATGATTGCCTTGATGCCCATGGCTCCCAGGGCTTGGGGCATGATCAGGAGTCCGGACTGAATAGCCGTGTAGCCAAGGCCGAGTTGGTAAAGCAGCGGCAGAAGAAAGGGAATGCCGCCCATCCCGAGCCGCGAAAAGAAGCTGCCGCTTACGGCGGCGCGGTAGGTTCGAATTCGAAACAGCGAGAGGTTCAAAAGCGGAAACGGAGTACTCCGTCCGTGGAGCACGTAGCCTGTGAGCAGAATGAGTGACAGCGTCAGAAGTCCCGCGACTTCGATTGCGCCGAGCGTGTGTTCGCCGAATATTTCAAGCACATAGGACAAGAGCGCGATGCCGGAGCCGAAGAGAATGAGACCGACTACGTCAAGCGGCATTACATCTTCCTCGTAATAGTCAGGAAGATGTAGATAGACCATCACAAGCCCCGCAAGGCCTATGGGAATATTCAGAAAGAAGATATAGCGCCAATGAAGGTAGCCGACGATGAGGCCGCCGGCAATGGGGCCGAGCATCGGGGCGACCAGCGCGGGGATGGAAATAAAGCTCATGGCGCTGAGAAGTTCCGACTTGGAGAAGGCGCGCACCAGCGTGAGACGGCCGACCGGCACCATCATGGCTCCGCCGCAACCCTGAAGAACGCGGCAGGCGATGAGCAGATGGATATTGGAAGAGATTCCGCACAGGAGCGAGCCAAGAGTGAAGATCCCGATGGCGGATGCAAAAACGCGCCTGGTGCCGAACCGGTCAGCCATCCAGCCGCTGATAGGGATGAATACAGCCAGGCTGAGGGTATAACTGGCAAGAACGGCCTTCATGCTGAGCGGGCCGACTTTCAGAGCAGCTGCAATGGTGGGAACGGCAGTATTGAGAATCGTCGTATCCAGCGATTCCATGAACATGGCCACCGCAACCAGCCATGGCAGCAGGCTCTTGCTGGTCGGGGAGAGCGCCGTTGTCTGAGCATCCGCAGAGGGCGTTGCGGGTTGAGCCGCATTTGCACGGCCGCTGCGTTCCACTCCGGCGCCGGTCGCAGCACCTGCATGTTCTTGTTTCGGCGCCATGCGAAACTCCCTGCAACTAAGATGCGGGTGAACCTGGAACGGGTCGGCCGAAGCTAACTTTTTAAACTCCGAGTTGCTGGCGGATGGCGTCGGCGATGGCATTGGCGTGGTGCTCCATTAATGACTCGGATTCAGCTTCGATCATCACGCGTGCGAGGGCTTCCGTTCCACTGTAACGAATGACCACGCGGCCGGAATCTTGTAGCGCCGATTCGGCCGCGCGAATAGCGGCGGCGATCAAAGGGATCGATTCGAGCGGCTTCTTCTCGCGCACTTTCACATTCACGATCACCTGCGGGAAGACCTTCAAATCCGCGGTCAGCTGTTCGATGCTCTTGCCGGTGCGGGCAATCAGATCGAGAACCACCAGCGAGGTGAGCAGGCCGTCGCCCGTGGTGGCCAGGTGCGGCAGCAGAATGTGACCGGATTGCTCGCCGCCGAGAGCGGCGTGATGTGCAAGCATTTGCTCGAGCACATAGCGGTCGCCCACCGGAGCGCGCAGCATGCGGATGCCGCTGCGTTTGAGGGCCGCTTCAAGGCCCATGTTCGACATGGTGGTGGCGACAACAAGATCATCCGCGAGCAGCCCGCGCGATTTCAGGTCGCGCGCGACCAGCAGCAGAATCGCGTCGCCGTTGATGACGTTGTTCTGTGCACCGGCCAGCATGCAGCGGTCGGCGTCGCCGTCAAAGGTGAGCCCGATGTTTGCACCGCGCGCGGTTACTTCCGCGGCAACAGACTTTGGATGGAGTGCGCCGCAGTTGTCGTTGATGTTGCGTCCGTTGGGCGCGATATTGAGCAGCGTGATATCCGCCGATTGATCGCTGTTGAGACGATGGAAGAGTTCTGGCGCGACAGCAGCAGCGGCGCCGTTGGCGCAGTCCACGACAATGCGGAGGCCGGCGAGCGAGAGTCCAGGGACGGAATCGATGAGGAACTGGATGTAGTCGGCCTGGAGGACCGGGTTGTCCTCGACGCGGGGAAGGGTGGCAGGATCGGGCGCGTTGTGGATGGTCGCGGCATGATGAAGGATGTCTTGCTCCATCGCCAGCTCCACCGCATCGGGCAATTTGAATCCGTCCGCGCCGAAGAGCTTGATGCCGTTGTCGCGCCATGGATTGTGCGAAGCAGAGAGAACCACGCCTGCTTGAAAGCCATGCGTGCGCGCGAGAAATGCGACGGCGGGGGTGGGCACAATGCCGGCGCTCTGAACGAGTGCGCCGGCCGCGCGTAGACCGGCGGCGAGAGTGGCGGCGATCCAGGGGCTGGACTCACGGGTGTCGCGGCCGAGCAGAACTCGGGGCTCGGCGGCTGTCTTGCGCAGAGATTGCGCGAGGGCCAGGCCGGTGGCAAAGATGGTGGTCGGATCGAGCGGCGGTTCGCCGGCGACGCCGCGAATGCCGTCCGTTCCGAAAAGTTTACGTGCGTTTGTTGTGCTCATGATCTCAATTCTTCTGCTTCTTCCTTGCGGCGCTTTGCCGGGAAGCGGTGGTGCGCGGTGCGGTGGTTTCCACACGGCTGGTAAAGTTGCCGTCGGAGAGGCGGGTGGTGAGCTGGTCGCCGGCGGTGAGTTGCGCGGCGGAGCGGATGAGGGCGCCCTCGGCGCTCAAGACCAGCGCGTAGCCGCGATCGAGCACGGCGAGCGGCGAAAGCGAGGTGAGCTGCGCGTCCAGAGCGCCGAGGTGAACCGCGGCTCGCTGCAGTGTACGTTCCAGCGAGCGGTCAAGGCGTGTTCGGCAGGCGATGAGGCGCTCGCGTGCATTGGCGAGGGCCTGGCGCGGATTGTGCTGCAGGACGGCGGCAGCGAGCAAGGCCACGTGGCGCTGGCGGTGGCTCAACTGGCTCCTGAGAGCGTCTTCCTGGCGAAAGGCAATCTCGTCGAGGCGCTGGGACAGACGGCGCAACAGCGCGGCCATGCGGGCTTCCGCGCGGCTCACGGGCAGGCGGGTGAGACGCTGGCGCGCCTGCAGAAACTGAAATCTTGCCGCGCGTTCGAGGCGGTGATCCTGGTGGGCCAGGTGCTCGGCGATCTTGTGTTGCGCTTCTGTGATCAGTTCGGCTGCGGCGGAGGGCGTGGGGGCGCGCAGGTCGGCGGCGAAGTCGGCGATGGTGAAGTCGGTCTCATGGCCGATGGCGGAGACGACGGGCAGATGCGATGCGGCGATGGCGCGGGCCACGCGCTCGCTGTTGAAGGCGGCAAGGTCTTCAAGCGACCCACCGCCGCGCGCCAGCACGATCACATCCACGAGGCCGGAGTTGTTGAGCGCAGCGATCGCCTCTTCGATTTCGGCCGGCGCCTGGTCGCCCTGCACCGACACCGGGAAGAGCAGCACACTCAGGCCGGAATGACGGCGCTCGACGATGTTGAGGAAGTCGCGGATCACGGCGCCGGTGGGCGAGGTGACGATGCCGACGGCGCGTGGAAACGCGGGCAGCGGATGCTTGCGGGCCGCGTCGAAAAGGCCCTCGGCCTTCAGCCGTTCCTTGAGCTGTTCAAAGGCCAGTTGCAATGAGCCTGCGCCCACCGGCTCCATGGTTTCGGCCACCAGTTGCATTTGGCCGCGCAGCTCATACACACTGACACGCCCGCGCACCAGAACGTGGAGGCCGTCCTCAGGGCGGAAGCGAAGGAGCATGGCCTGGCGGCGGAAGAGCACGACGGGCAGTTGCGCTTCAGCGTCTTTGAGGGTGAAGTAGAGATGGCCGGAGGGCGCAGGCCGGAAGTTGGAGATTTCGCCCTCGACCCAGACGTCGCCGTACTCCTGCTCCACCAGCTCGCGCACCGAACCCACCAGTTCGCGCACCGGCCAGATGCGGCGCGTGCGCTGCGGCTCTTCAAAGCTGAGGCCGAGCTGAGGCAGAAGTGGGTCGGGTCGAAGCATTCCCTTCAAAGTGTAATTGGAGTGGTCTGAGGTAGGTGAAGCGCAATTTTTTCTTGTGCAATTGCGTGCTGCTCATGGGATGTAAGTTCTTTGTATTTGAATAATCCCGAAAACCATATGGATGTAACTCCTTTAGATCAATGGGGTGAAATGGACAAAGTTGATGTAACGTGTTTATTGTCTATTGCATAGAGTAAAAACGCCAAAAAGACATATGCATTTTCGCCACAAGGCTGGATTTCCTGGTGCAAGAGGCAGCGCTCTTGCACCCAATCTTTCTCTATTGTGCGCCAGAAGGAAGAAATAATGTCCAAAGTGGGGATGGAGATTTTGGGAGGCGAATCGCCGTGTCCCATTTGGAATATTTCCCGGGGTAAGCAGGCTAGCCTGCATTATTCGTGAACGTCACGCGACCGAGGGTTTTGGGCGGCAGAGGATCGCCGAGGAAGAGGATGGCAGCGTGAAGTTGATGCGTGGGACATGGCTGCAGGCTTTGCAGGCACACACC